>OLLK01000026.1_pt1 | contig 261144 bp, 227 predicted proteins | sample 1604531 | NCBI WGS metagenome assembly OLLK01 (sample SAMEA104055722, study PRJEB20765) | soil metagenome | isolation source: soil | reverse complement strand
GCCCATGTCCTGCTGCGATACATTTACCTTGGGCAGCTTTGGATCAAAATGGGTAACCATCTCTGCATTGAACGATTTATCCTTCGCCCTCAAGCCGTGGAAGGACAGTTTTAAAAACTCATCACAAAGCACATTCATATCGGTTAATTGCTTCTCGCCGGTATTCGTGCGGCTGTGCTCCAGCATGCCTTTTACAATAAAGTCGGCGCGTTTGCCGTGGTGATGTATCTTTTGCAGGTTTTGTTTCAGATCGGCACCGATGGTTTTGGCTTCCTGTATATCGCCTTTATCCAGTTCCTCGTCCATTTCGTCCAATAGTTCCACGCTTACTTCCGAAAAATTATTCACGAAGTTGAGCGGGTTTTGTATTTCATGGGCGATGCCCGCGGTAAGTTCACCCAGCGACGCCATTTTTTCGGATTGGATGAGCTGGGTTTGGGTTTTGCGCAGATCCGTAAGCATGCTTTGTAACACATCCCGCTGGGCGGTGATCTGCGTCTTTTGTTCTGCCAGTTGTTTATTTTTTTTGCGTTGTGCCCGGTAATTGAACCCCATCAATACAGCCACTGTCAAGATGAACAACAATATAGCTGCTCCCCCGATCAACCGGTATTTATTGGCAAGGTCTTTTTGCTCCTGCAAAAGTTTTTCCTGGCGCTGCTGTTCATCCGATAAAATATGCTGGATACGGTTAAACTTACCCGTACCGAATAGTGAGTCATTGTATCGTATGGCGATTTGCTGGTAACGGAACGCGCTATCGATATTTGCCTTGCGGGTATACAGTTCAGCGAGCAATTTTGAAGAATTGAGCATAATGCTGCTCATATAACCCAACTGTGCTTTGAGGAAGGCCTCCCGCGCATATTGAATTGCCGAGTCGGGAAGATTTAACCGTTCATATACCTTTGCTACCTGGTAATTTATGGTCACAACATCGGTTATGTCTTTTACGGATGCGGTTTTCGTCAACCCGATTCTGTACCAATTCAGGGCTTCTTTATAGTTACCCAGTTTGACGCAGGCATTGCCTAACCTTCCTATCAGTTCGGGCAGTAAATCATCGGGAAATTGTTTGTTGTGGTACATTTTCTGCTCAAAAAAAAGCGCGGAGTCGGGCATATTGAGTACTTCATAGGCGTTACCGATATTTGAATTTTCATTTAATTCCCAATAAAGGCCGCCGGGCCGGTGCAATGCAACGGCCTTTTTTAACGATACGAGCGATGCCTGGTAAAACTTTAATGCCATCCGCGCGTCGCCCATATCCAGATAAGTGTTTCCAATACTGTTCAGTGTTTCGCCCTCAATCGTGCCGGAATTGAGTTGCTTTGAAAGTTCGAGCACACGGAACTGCACATTTAGCGCCTCAGCCAGATTTCCGAGTTCGCGTAAGGCATACTCAACATTACTTAAGGCGGCGGCTTCCCAAAAAATATTATGTTTTTGTTTTGCCAGAGCGAGTTGCCGGTTGGCATAAATAAGCGACGAATCATTATTTAACCGCCTGTAAAACCTCGATTTTGAGAATTCTAATTTAAACAGGTCGGCATCGCTTTTCGATGCACTATATCGCTCCTGGTAAATCCTAACCGAATCCGCAGCCGACGTTTGCTGGGCGGATAAGCGGCTACTCATTAACACGAAAAAGCATAGCTGCAACAAGCAAATTGGTTTTAATTTCATGGTAAATTATATAGGCAGTGTAACCATAAATTCCGTAAACTCACCTTCTTTGGTATTTACTTCAATACTCCCCCCATGCCCCTTCACCACCATATCATACGTTAAGCTCAAGCCCAAACCCGTCCCTTCGCCGGTTGGCTTGGTAGTAAAAAATGGCTGCATAATTTTCTCTTTGATTGCATCAGGAATGCCGATGCCGTTATCTTTTACCTTGACCCCCCAGCCCCCTGAAGGGGGAGCAAACGTAGTTACCGTCACTTCCGGCTTATAGTCCGCCCCCGCAGTCTTCAACTTTTGATTTACCGCATAAAACGCATTGTTAAACAGGTTGAGCATCACCCGGCCCATATCCTGCTGCGATACGTTTACTTTAGGCAGATCAGGATCGAAGTGGGTGATCATCTCTGCATTGAACGATTTATCCTTTGCCCGCAACCCGTGGTACGACAGTTTTAAAAATTCGTCGCAAAGTACATTCATATCCGTTAGCTGTTTTTGGCCGGTATTGGTGCGGCTGTGTTCAAGCATGCCCTTTACAATAAAATCGGCGCGCTTGCCGTGGTGCTTTATCTTTTCGAGGTTTTGTTTCAAATCGGCGCCGATGGTTTTTGCTTCCTGTATATCGCCTTTATCCAGTTCCTCGTCCATTTCGTCCAGCAATTCCACGCTTACTTCCGAGAAATTATTTACAAAGTTGAGCGGGTTTTGTATCTCGTGCGCAATTCCAGCGGTCAGCTCACCCAGTGAGGCCATTTTTTCGGATTGGATGAGTTGAGTTTGGGTTGATTTTAATTCAACAAGCGTTTTTTCCAGGTCGTTTCGCTGCGTTTCCAGCGAGTCGCGCTGCGCGGCGAGCTCTTCCTTTTGCTGTGTTATCTCCTCAGTAGCCAACTGTATGTTTTCCTCAAGCACGCGTTTTTCCTTTATCAGTTGAAGCGAACGATAATGCACAAACGCCCATATCACCGAGGCGAAAACGGCCGCATAAATGATATAAGCCCACCAGGTTTTCCACCAGGGCGGATCGACCGTAAAGCTGAACGCCGCCGGCCGGCTCCAGGCGTTCGCGGCATCCCTGCAAATTACTTCGAAAGTGTAATTGCCGGGTTGCAGGTTCATATAATTCGCCGATAAAGTGTCGGTGGTAACATCGCTCCAGGTTTTATCAACGCCATCCAGCATGTACCGGTACCGCGTTGTGTCATGCGGCACCAGGTTTAAGTTACCATAATGCAAATGAACAAAGTTTTGATTATAAGGCATCCGCAGGTTTACAGGCAGGTTGTTGGACCCTGTAACACCATCCCATCTCAAGTCGCCTTGAAAAGCGTAGTTCGTATTTGCCGGCGTTTCACCATTCAACAGGTAAGCCGCCCCGTTTTGTTGCCACAGGGTGTCGGTTATGGATGAATTGGCCGCCTTTTTAGCATAAAAGTAGATTGGGCGATCATATAAACTCAATCCCTTAATGTATGGCTGGGATTTTAACGAATCTTTTTTTGCCAGGTTGAACGCGGTTACTCCTTTATCACCCGACCAGTAAATGCCGTCCTTTGTCACCAGGTCGCTATTGTAACTATATGCGTTTTGTTTAGGAATGTCATAAGATACTGCCCGCCAGGTTTTTTTTGCACCGACGCCTTCTGCAGGCGGCGTAATTACACTTACGCCCAGGCTGGTGCCGGCATAAATATTTCCCTTGTATTGCCGGATAGATAACACTTTATTACTGATAAGGCCCTGCGCGGTGGAAAAATGAACGACGTTTTGTTTTTTTAGGTCGGCGATGTAAATACCTTTGTCAGTGCCTATCCATATATTACTTTTATCGTCGCGGAAAAAGAACGCCGAACTATTCTTCCGGCCGCGTTTTATGTTTGCCAGGAACTGGATGGCGCCGGCATCCGGATCAATAACCGCTACCTCGCCAAATTCGTTGCTTAGCCAAATGCGGCCGCGTTCGTCAAGACACATAAAAAAAATAGTGCTGTTTAACTGCAGAATGTCCTTGCCAAAATGTTTGATCGTTTGGTTTTTCGGGTCGTATAAATTTATCCCGGTTTGATTTTCATCCAGGTACCATATGCGGCCGGTTTTGTCGAATAAAATATTGCTGTAATTGCTGCTGAAATGGGTAATGGTTTTTTTGACTGTATCCACAATTTCCAAACTCTTGCTGGTGGATATAAAGATGCCCTGTTTGGTTTGTTCAACAAAATATACGGTATCACTTAGCAGCCCTTCTTTGATACCCAAATGCCGGCTGGTCTTCATTTTCCGGTCAAGTATGTCTATGCCGCTGGAAGTTGTTGCTTTCCAAATCAAACCCCGGCTGTCTTCCATCAAATTGCTCACATAACCACTGCCGCTATGCGTCACAATGCCGGTTGTGGCGGCTATCATATTTAATCCCGAACCGGTCGCTATCCACACCTGACCTTTGTTACCCTGCCGGATATCAAGCACGTCGTTCGCCGCCAGCCCGTTATTTTTAGTAAGGTATATAACCTGCCGTTTTTCCAGGTCGACGCCCGTTGCGCCGCTGGCCGTTGTGCCGATCCAAACCCGCCCCGCGTCATCCTGCGACAAGCAGGCGACAAACACGCCCTGCGCATTCGATTGCAATTCGCGGATGGTTTGAATGGTTTTATTTTGAGGGTCGATCACCTGTACCGTACCTCCGTACATTCCCACCCATAAGCGTCCGCTCCTGTCAAAAAGGATATTGTTAACCCTGTCGGATAGTAAGCCATGGGCCTGGTCAAGATGTTTTATGGTTTTATTTTCAGGGTCGAGTATGTTCATACCGCCGCCGCCGGTACTCACCCATATCTTTCCGCTTTTGTCCTGGCCTATCCCCGCCGTACGATTGGAAGTGAACAACCCGTTTTTGCCGCTAAGTGTTTTAACCGCTTGTGTGCTGGGATCGATAAGGTTTACTTCACCGTTTTGGCCGGTCGTCCATATCCGCTGCCGGCTATCTACCATCAAATGCGTCAGATTATCCAGGTTTTGGTTAGGGGCGGCTTTTTTTAAAATTCCGGCTTTAGTATCCAATACCATAAGCGGGCCGCTTTGATCGGGCATCCAAATGTTACCCAGGCTATCCTGTACCATACCATAATCGTTTGTTTCATCCGGGAAGGATAAAAAAGCCAGCAGGTTTTCGCCGTCAAAACGGTAAAGGCCATAGGTACAGGCCATCCATAAAAAGCCGTCTTTGTCGCGAAGCAAGCGGGTTACCTCGGTACCCGTTGCAGATTCATCGTCGTTAACGCCCAGAAGATATAAATTGCCGTTTTTCAGTACGGGCTTTGCCCCATTTACCAATTTAGGCGGCGGGAGCAGATAGCTTTTAAATTTTAACGGACGCGATGAGAGCCTATTTATGTCAAGGCTTTTCGCCGGCAGCGCGCCGTAATCGAATTTGGTTTCCTGCACAGGATATTTAAAGGGCCTGAACCCGGTTGTATCGAATGCCTGTTCGGGCAGCTTTTCCCAATCCAATCTGCTGACCGATGGCTTTATAGCTACAGGCTTAACCGTGGCCCAGGCGAGCTTGCTGGGTTTATTGAATGTTAGCGGTTGCACTACCGGCGCCGTTTGGACCGAAGGAACCGGGGTAGCATCGTTCCCGGAATTCCCAACACAGGACGTAAATGCAATCCCGGTAATGGTTAAAATAACCAGGCTTTTGTTGATCATCATAATAAGTACTTAGCGTAAAAATAATGTAAATGCCGCAACCAGGGATTTTATCGCCTGGCCCGCATCTATGCCGATCCTTTTTATTCTGTTACTCAACTGGCAATAATATCGTGAATTCCGATCCTTCACCAACAGCACTATTAACCTGAATACTCCCGCCATGCCCTTTTACCACCATATCGTAAGTTAAGCTCAAACCCAATCCCGTTCCTTCGCCCGTAGGCTTAGTTGTAAAAAACGGCTGCATGATCTTATCTTTAATAGCATCCGGTATACCAATCCCGTTATCTTTTACTTTGATGATGACCTGACCGTTTTCGGTCGATGTACGTACCGTCACTTCCGGCTTATAGTCCGCTCCGGCCGTTTTCAACTCTTGATTCACCGCATAAAAAGCATTGTTAAACAGGTTTAGCATCACCCGGCCCATATCCTGCTGCGATACGTTTACCTTGGGCAGTTTTGCATCAAAATGGGTGATCATTTCGGCATTGAATGATTTATCCTTCGCCCGTAAGCCGTGGTACGACAGTTTTAAAAACTCGTCGCAAAGTACATTCATGTCCGTTAGCTGTTTCTCGCCGGTATTGGTGCGGCTGTGTTGCAGCATGCCTTTTACAATAAAGTCGGCGCGTTTGCCGTGCTGGCTTATCTTCTGTTGATTTTCCTTAATGTTTTGGGCGATGGATTTTACTTCGTCAAGATCGCCTTTGGTAATTTCCTGCTCCATCTCGTCGATCAGTTCGGTATTTACTTCCGAAAAATTATTGACAAAGTTTAGCGGGTTTTGAATTTCGTGGGCAATGCCGGCCGTAAGTTCGCCCAGCGAGGCCATTTTTTCGGATTGGATGAGCTGGGTTTGGGTGGTTTTAAGTTCGGCCAGCGTTTTTTCCAGTGCATTATGTTGGGCCTCGATCTGCACATTGCGTTCCTGCAATGCCTTATTGGCCTTTTTGCGCTGGCTGTTGGCGAAAAGCAGAATACCTGCGATCAATACAAAAACGCCCAAAATGCCCAGCAGCAAATAAAAGCGCATACGGGCTTCGTCGGCATTCCGGGCCGCGGTTTCCTGCTGGCGGCGCTGGTCCTCGTTAAACGTAAGGTTTTGTACCTGCAGCGATTTTTCGCGGCTGAACAGGCTGTCGCCATTAACAATCTTTTCCTGTTGATAGGTAAATGCATTTTTATAGTCGCCGGTGGCGCTAAATATGGCGGTCAGTATATCCGCCGCCTTCATCACCAACTCCGGGTCTTTATCCAGTTTGCCTTCGTTGTAAGCATCTTTTGCAAAAAACAGCGCCGAATCAGTCCGATTAAGGTGCAGGTACGCTTCGGCCAGCCTGCGGTTATCCTCGCTAAGCAGGTAGTGGTTGGTTTTAACCTTTAATACGATGATGCTTTTTCGGAAATAGTCGATCGCTTTTTTATGGTCGCCCCTGGCTTCAGCAATGGTGCCGAAATTGCGGATGAGGTAGGCGATGTTTCTCACATTGCCGGTTCGAATTGCGGTAGTGTAAGCCTTGTTGTTGTAATAGGAGGCTGAATCGATGTTGCCGACGTCGAAATACACTCTTGCCGTGTTATTGTAAGCCGTAACCTGGTAATCAGCAAAATGATTATGTTCGGACACGCGTATAAAAAGCAAATAATAATCAATGGATTTATGGTAGTTTTTTAAAACCTGGTAACAAAGGCCGAGATTATTGTAGGCTTGCGCCAGCACGCGTTCGTCATGGGTTTTAGTTGCCTGGGGGATAACATCAAAGATGATTTTCATCGACTCGACCAGTCCGCCGCGCCGATTGAGATAAATTGCTTTGAGCGTCATCATCCGCAGCTCACCATGTTTGTAATGAATACGGCGCGAAAGCTCTAGCCCTTTGGTCACACAGGTCATACCTGAGTCAGGGTCGGCGGTAATATAAATTTTTTCGGCTTTTTCATCATACAGCTGCACAAGGGTGGTATCCTGGTGGTTTTGGCGGTAGGCGCGGGTGAGGCTATCGACCAAAACTTTTTGTGCGAGGGCTGAGTGTGTCCAAATCAACGATGATAAAAAAAACAGAAAAAAGCCTTTTACAGGAACGCGGCTGCAACGTAAGCCGGGAGCAGCAAGTATCGATTTGTTCATTACCTATCTTGAATTTAAACAACAGCAATGCCGGCAAGAGGCGGGAGCACTAAATCAAATCAGGGGTTTACCGGAGTTTACTTTGACATTGGGAAATTAGCAAAAAAAGTTTGGATATTGACTATCAGCAATTTACGGTTAATTTATTCAACCAGAATTAAACAATATCATCCATTAAGCAAGTTTTACATATTATACAGGCGGGATGGCATAAAATCATCCCTGTTTTGGCATTTTTCCGGACTGCAAATTGAAAGCGGCTATGATAAATTTGACGACGCTATAACTTTTTTTGCTCGGGTAAAATTAACAGAAGCGCGCAGGCAGGGCATAGCGAAATAAGTATTGAAGGACTTACTAGGTAAGTGTAAACTTGAAACAGGATAAATCAATAAAAAGTGTAAATTTTCTTCATGACAGGACAAAATGTGTGGAAGGAATTCCCCAAAAATAGTGGAACATTCTGAAAATCAGTGTATTGCGAGCATGTACTAAAAAGAGCGATATCTGTAACTATTGATTATCACCCATTTAGCGAATTTTAACAATTTTTAAAAACACCAATTAACTGATTATCAGCATGTTTCATAATGTTCCACTTGTTCCGTGTGCAAAAATGGAACACTTGAAATCGAAATAACCAATGAAAACATTTGCACTTAAAATAATACCATGGAAGATAACAATGAACTGATCCAAATTTCGGAAACCAAAAAACTTCTGAAGGTTAAACGCGCGATGATCGACGGATCAACCTTTGAAGACGTCAGCGCAAAAAATATGAAGATAACCGACGCGAACCTGAGCGACCTTGAAATTGAAGGTGCGCAGATCGGCGGGGCATTCATTCATAACATCGGCATGCCACCCGAGGGGCACCCCTTTCATGATCCGAATGCCCGTCAGCGGCCTATCCGCTTTGAAGATTGCGACCTCCGCGATACTACCATTACCAACTGCAATCTGGAAAACCTGGTAATAAATGATTGCAACGTAAAGGGGATGACCATCAACGGGATATTGCTTGAAGACCTGCTGAAGGATAAAGAAAATAGCCATCCGCCCATTACATAAGCAGTTCTCCCAATAGTCTTAAAAGCCGGTTTATACTTTTGGTAATAATCTATTCCTTTTTGGAATAATGGCGTGTTGATTTGATAATTTTTGTTAATTTTGACCCCGCCTACCCTGATTAATTAAATCAAAAATACCAACTAGGTGGTATTTACCTGGATTGACTTTAAGCTGTACTTTCGTACTGATCGCTCGTCAAAAAGGGGTGGTCAAACTAATTTACCGGACTACTATGGAAAATGTTACTGTAATAACCAAGAGGCATGGCGCATCACATCAGGCATATGCCTCCAGGCCACACCTCAGGTGTTACAAATGCTCTACTGTTTACCATTACCGCCTCAAGCGTAACTGGTTTCTAAAGTATGTACTATTCTTTCTGCCGATAAAGATTTATTTCTGCGGCCGTTGTGTAAAGAACCGTTATATACTGCTGACAGATAAGGGCGAAGCTAAGTACAGGCCGGTATAAGGTTTTACACTTTACCGTTTACAGCTATGAAAAAGTCTCCTTTATTATGCCCCCTTTGCGGCCAGGCATTTCATCACCGCGTTAAACGCCATTGGTTTTTAAGGTATGCATTGTACTTTATGCCAGTAAAAGTTTACTTCTGCGGTCATTGCGAAAAGAATGTGTACGTGTTGATCAAGGACCTTCCCGACCTGTCGCACAAACCAGCCTGGTAGGCTACTGTTTTTCAACTGCCTTTATCATAGGCCATTTTCATATAGAGGCGCACCTCATCGTTGATATCCTCCGGAAAATAAAGGCGTAAATGATGGTTAAAATCATCGCTGCCGGGTACGGGTTTTATCTTGTTAAAGCAAAGGTTATCGGTGTAGGCTTGCTTAAAGGGAAAAACGACATCAACGAAGTTTTTACCCAACTGTATTACATAGGCAAACCTGGTGCGCGCTGCAAATGCGATCATCGATTTGGTGGGGTGAACAGTTACCTCGGCTATCAACTGAAATTCGTTTACCAGGTGGTTGAAAAGTGCAACGGTTTGCGCGCTTTTTCCATTTAAAAAATCAGCCAGCACTTTATCGTTGCACGAATGCCCCTGGTTGGTTTTAACAAACTGCTGGTTACAAAGAGGGCAGATCCACATGGGTGCTGGAGATTAGAGACTGGAGGTTAGAGATTAGAGACTAGTTAATTAGGGATGTCTTTCTTTAGGTAACGTCCTGCGGCCCATTATTGAGATTGGCTCGCCAGGTATTCGGCAATTGCCGCAAAGTTCCTTTTTTGATCGTCGGGAACGTCCCCGGTTTGCCCGTATTCGGCCCAGCCCAATGGGGTCCCGCCGTAAATTTTATCTTTCACATCAAGACCCGCGCCGGCCTTCACCAACAACTGCACACATTCCAGCGACCCGGAGGATACCGCCTGGTGAAGTGGCGTTGCATGGCTGTGAAAACCACTGGAAGTTTGAGGATAACCGTTCGTGTCAGCGCCTTTGCCGAGGAGGAAACTGATCATTGGCGCTTTACCGTAAAAGGCTGCAGCGGTAAGCGCCGTTAGCTGTTCATCGGGGCCCGAAGATGGCCACAGGCGGTCTACGTCAGCTCTCATATCCAAAATAACCGCAGCAGCAAGTGTTAGTTTGCCGCCGCGTTTAACCAGGTGCCGGGCAGCTTCTAAGTTTCCATGCGCCAGTGCACCAAGCCCGCTGCCGGGTTGGGCGCCTGCATCAATCAACAAGTCCATCATTTTTAACTGCGCGCCGCTTTCACGCGGTATCCGCCCGGTGGCTACCAGGCCCAGCGCATAGTCCAACTGTTGTTGCGTGGTTTCGACTGCAAAAAGCTGTACCTGCTCAATAAGATATGCTGTAACATCCGCGATATTTACAGCCAGCTTCCCGTTTCGAATCGGATTATCAGCGACAAACCATAACAGGTACGGATCTTTAAAATAACCTTCTTCAGGGAAAGCCAGGCGATCAGTCACCAGGTATGGATGCTTTTCAATAAGTTGCCGAAGCGTTGTTATATCGCCTGAATCTATCGCCTCAACTGCTTTGCGAAATAATGGATCGGTAATTTCACCGTTTTTCATAGCTGTTGGATTTGATGCCGCCTTTAACACAACAGGGCGGCTCCCGAAATTAAAGATTATATCGGAAATTTTTGAATATACCGGCGCAACCCGATACTGCTACTGCTACTGCTACTGCTACTGCTACTGCTACTCCTACTTCTCCCCCCTATTCCGTTTTCAAACTCTTAACAGGGTTTGCCAATGCTGCCTTTATCGCCTGGAAACTCAACGTGCTCAAAGCGATGGCAAAAGCCATCAGCCCGGCGACACCGAATATCCACCAACTGATGGTTATGCGGTAAGCATAAGCTTGCAGCCAGTTGTGCATGATAAGCCAGGATACCGGTGCGGCTATAACAAAGGAAATAATCACCAGCATCAAAAAATCTTTTGACAGAATGAAAACCACATGCTGCACCGACGCTCCCAGCACCTTACGGATGCCCACCTCTTTAGTGCGCTGCAAAATATTGTATGCCGACAAGCCCACCAACCCGAAGCAGGCGATCAATATCGCCAGGAACGAGAACAAGGTAAACATCTGGCCAAATTGCTGATCGCTATGGTATTGGGCATTGAATTGGTCGTCCAAAAAAGAATAGTTGAACGGATCGTTGGGGAAATACCTGTCCCAGGCGGTCTTAACCGCGGCAATGGTACCCTGCAGGTCGCTCGTTTGTAGTTTTATGGAGTAAGCGTTACGTGTACCGGGTGCAAGCGTTATCAGTTGCGGGTCGATAGGTTTTTGCAGGCCCAACTGATGAAAGCTTTGCACTACGCCGATAACGGTTAATGTATCGCCGGCGGATATTCTTTTGCCAATAGCATCCGCCGGACTTTTAAAGCCCAGTAATTCGGCGGCTTTCTCGTTGAGTATAGCAGCACTTTTATCCGTTGTAAAACCGGTTGAAAAATTTCTGCCGGCAATCATTTTCAACTCAAACTGCGGTATAAAATCATAATCGATGCCCAGCCGGTACATGGTCATAGCGCCCAGTTCCTGGTGATCAAGACTTCTGTAACTGTTCGTCCAGTAAATTTCGCGGCCCATTACGTCAGTAGACGCTGCCATACCTTTAACGCCGGGGACTTTAAGTAGTTCAGTTTTAAAAGGCTGAAACGTATTTTGATAAAGCGAATCTTTTATGGATTGGGCGCCATCCAGCACCAGGGTTTGATTGATGTTGGCGCCCAGCTTTTGATTGCGCATGTAATTAACCTGCTGATAAACGATAATGGTGCCCGCGATTAAAATTACCGATATGCTGAACTGCAGGATAATAAGCCCCTTGCGCAGGATGAGCCCGCCGGAAGTGTTTTTAAACGCGCCTTTGAGCACCGCAACCGGCTGGTAACCCGATAAAACAAAGGCCGGGTACAAGCCGGAAAGCAAAGTACCCCCGACAAAAATGCCGGAAAAGATTAGCCAGTATTTAACCGTCATGGAAAATGTCGCAATGTCGTCGCTGCCCATCAAATGATTGAAAGGGCGCGTCAAGGCGTAAACTGCTATGGAAGCTATGATGATAGCCGTGATATTGAGCAAAATATTTTCGAGCATAAACTGCCTGATGAGATGGAATTTAGCCGCACCCAAAACCTTGCGCACCCCAACCTCTTTTGCCCGTTCAACCGAACGAGCCGTTGACAGGTTGATATAGTTGATCCAGGCAATGCCCAGAATGATGAGCGCAATGAGGAACATAAAGTTTACCGCGCTGCCGTTGCCGTTTACTTCGGCTTCCTGATTGTAATTGGAGTACAGGTATATATCGCCCAAGGGGATAATGTAAAGCTGATTTTTTACATTGTTTTTGATGAGGCCTTTGCGACTATTGATATACTTATCGGCAAAGGCCGGCAGCTTAGCCTGGAAAGCTTGCAAGTTTGTGCCCGGCTTAAGCTGTATGTAGGTATAAAAGTCGTACCAGCCCCAGGCCGTATTTGCCGAATTATCTTTATCGCCGCCAACCTGCAATATTTGCACCAATGTGGAATACGACACCAGGTAACTGATAATTAAATGCGAGTTGGCCGGATAATCTTTAAAAACACCGGTCACCTGGAAGTTTTTTATCCCGCTGTCATCACGCGAAACCAAAGTTTTGCCCACTACATCATCTGTACCAAAATACTTCTTCGCCATGCTTTGTGAGATGATCATTTTGTAAGGACCTGTCAATGCATCTTTATCGCTGCCACGCACCAAATCGACGCCCAGCATATCAATTGACGAGGGATCGGCATAGTAACCCTTCGTTTCCGTAAACTTAATGTTCCGTTCAGTGTTGCTGAGGAGCAGGTTGTCGTCAATAATGCGGCAGGTATTTTCCACTTCAGGGAAATCCTTTTTCATCGTCGGCGCAATAGCCGGATAGGACGTTGCCGACTGCCACATCAATTTACCTTGTTTATACTGATCCAGCCGGACGCGGACGATCTGCGAAGCATTTTTCTGAAACGTGTCAAAACTCCGCTCGCGCGATACATATTGAAAGATTAGCAAACAGCAGGTAATGCCGATACTAAGCCCGAGGATATTAAGGGTGGTGTATCCCTTCCTTTTCAAAAGGTTGCGCAGGCTGATGGTGAAGTAGTTTTTTATCATTTTATTTGGTCATTGGTTTCGCATCGATAGTCATCGTAGTTTCTTTCGGACTTGCGGACTTTTCGGACTGTCGGACTATTTTCTATTCATCTTTCAAATACCTTGTCGGATTGGAGGTATGGGCCTTAAAGATATGCCACGAAACGCTTACAGCTGTCATTAACAGCAGACTGATCAGCGAAAAAATAAGCGGCATAACCGATACTGTCGTTTCCGATTCGATTACGTGAAACAATACGCCGGTGAGCCAATAGGACAACGGCAAACCCAAAAGGGCCGCAAAACCAAGCGCGAACAAAAATTCCTTATTAACGATATAAACGATGCTGCCGATGTTGGCGCCGAGCACCTTCCTTACGCTGATTTCCTTCATTCTTTTACCAAGGATGAGTAACGCAAGGCCAAAAATACCCGAGATAGAAATTATTACCATGATGAAGGAAACCGCCGTCATCACCTTGGCCACCTGTATAAAACTACTGAAATAACCGTTGAAGACGCTGTCCTGATAATAATACTCAAACGGAACGTTTGGATTTACTTTTTTCCAAACCTTTTCAACGTCTGCATGTGCATTTGTAAACAGGCCCGGAGATGTCTTTACATAAACATGTTCCACATCTGCAGGCTTACAACCCATTAACACGATAGGTACAACGGGCGATTGAAAATCCTGGAAACGAAAATCGTTCGTTTCACCAACTATTTGATAGTTGCGATTTTCGAATTGAATGTTTTTGCCAATACCGGTGCTCCAGTGCATTTGTTTTAAAAATGCCTGGTTCACCAAAATAGCGCCTGTTTCGTCGGTTTTAAATTGCTCATCCAGGTCGCGGCCTTTGGTAATCTTTATACCCATGCCGGTGGCAAATCCGGGCAGCGCACTGATGCTTTGTACCGTTTCGTCCTTGCCTTCAGTTTTAATTACCAGCTGTTTGGTATAACTGCCCAGCGGCTGGATCGAACCGGTAATGCCGAGGGCTTTATTGTTGTTTTTTAGCTCGTCTTTAAAAGCCTGGTAGCCGGCGGATTTATCAAGCGTTACCACCACATTGTTTGAAGGATTGTACCCCCACGGCTTCGCTTTAATTTGTTTGGTTTCCTGTGTAAATGCTATGGCGATTGATATGGCCAAAAAAGTAAGGAAAAACTGGATGCCCAACATCGTTTTACGGAAACGGTTGTTGCTGCCCATTTTGCTGTTCCCCTTTATGATATTGACCGGCTTAAATGCCGATATATAAAATGATGGATAAGCAGCGCCGCTGATGGCTGAAACCACTATGAGTACCAATAACGCTACCCATACCGTATAGTGGGAAAACAGTGTATTTCCCAGGTCCAAATCAGCAATTTGATGAAACCAGGGTATAAAAATGTAATAGGCCAACAATAAGCCTATGGCAACAGCAACCGTGCAAAGGATCAGGTTCTCTAAAATAAACTGGAAGATGATCTGTTTGCGACTACTACCCATTACCTTGCGTACGCCGATCTCTTTTAACCGGGCTGAGGCGGAGGCAATGGCAATATTCATATAGTTGAAATAAACCAATAGCAGCAAAGCTGCACCAACCACCAGCAGCATGATATAGCCCGCCATGCTGGTGGCGTTAAAACGGTTATTATTCACCGTGGCCGAATAAAAGCTCATGGTATTTAACGGCTGAAAATAAAACGAGTTGATCTTATCGTTCAGGTTGGCCGCATTATAAAGCTGCAGGTATTTTTTGCTTTGCTTAAGTATTGGCGATAATGCCGCCGCGTTATCGGCCTCAACAAAGGTCATATCTGTCAATTGGCTCCAGTCGCCGGGTTTATCCAAACCCAAAGCGCTCATTTTACTATGCGGCACGAGCGCCGAAAAATTCCACGAAGATTCGATCGGCATTTTGTCAAATACACCTTTAACAGTAAAATTGGCCAATGTTTCCTGCCCATTGATATTAAATCTTACACCAACATTCTTCCCCACCGGGTTTTGCTTGCCAAATAACTTATCCGAAAGCCGGTCCGTCAGCACAATACCGGCTGGATCGGTAAAGGTTGCCGGGTTTCCCCACTTAACCGGAAAATCAAACATTTTATAAAAGGCATCGTCAACAAAAGTTACGCTTTCCCTAAAAACGTTGTCGCCCTGTTTAATGATGATACCGGAGAAATTTACCCGCGCAACATTTTTCACCTGCGGAAAATCACTTTTCAGCATAGGCCCCATCGGCGCCGGCGAATTGCCCCAATATTGTTGGTTGCCGTCTTTTTGCGATATCCTTTCCACCACAAAAAGATTGTTCACTTTGCGATGAAAGTTGTCCATATGCATGTTCCAGTCAAAAAACTCAAACACCACCATACAACAACCAACGGCCAGCGCAAGGCCCAATATATTTATCGACGACGACAGGCGGTTTTTTAAAAGGTAACGAAAACCTAATTTGAAATAGTTTTTTATCATTTTATTTGGTCATTGGTCATTTGTCATTGGTTATTGGCCTATCGATCAATTACCGGATTTTCACAACTGGCTATTGACCAATGACTAATGACTATTCTATTCCTCCTTTAAATACCTGGTTGGATTAGATGTGTGCGCCTTGTAAATGTGCCATGAAACACTCACTACGGTCATGATGACCAGGCTTAAAAGTGACAAAACAAGCGGGGTAAACGAAACCGTTGATTCGGGTGTCACCTGGTTGAATATATTGCGGGTAATCCACCATGAGACGGGGAAGCCAAAAAGGATGGCAAATCCTATGGCAAATAAAAATTCCCTGTTAACCAGGTAAACGATTGTCCCGATCCCAGCGCCGAGCACCTTCCTTACGCTTATTTCCTTCATCTTTTTTCCGAGTATCAGCAAAGCCAGGCCGAAAATGCCGGATATCGATATAACGATCATGATCAAAGAAGCGGCGCCCATCACCTTCGAGACCTGTACAAACCCTCTGAAATAACCATCGAATATGGTGTCCTGGTAATAATATTCGAAGGGTAGATTTGGATTAACCTCTTTCCAAACTTTCTCAACGCCTGAGTGCGCACCGGAAAATAAGCCTGCAGAAGTTTTTACGTATACAAAGTTTACATCCGCAGGTTTACAATCCATGATCAGCATCGGCCCAACCGGGGTTTGAAAATTTTCGAAATGGAAGTTGTTTACTTCGCCTACTATTTTGTAAAGATGGTTGTCAAATTCAATATTTTTACCAATTCCGGTAGTCCAGTGCATTTGTCTTAAAAATGCCTGGTTTGCCAAAACGGCGTCTGTTTGATCCGTTTTAAATTGGTCACTTAAATCCCTGCCTTTTGTGATGCTTATGCCCATTTGGGTTGCAAAACCCGGCAGGGCGCTTATGCTTTGCACTGTTTGGTCTTTACCTTCCGTTTTTATTACTAATTGTTTTGTGAAGCTGCCAAGTGCCTGTGCCGTACCGGATACCGACTTTATGGCGTTACTGTTTTTTAATTCGTCCCTGAACGCTTCAAAATTGGCTGATTTATCAAGGGTGACCACAACGTTATCCGCGGGGTCATATCCCCACGGCCTGGCTTTTATGTGTTTGGCTTCATGAATAAATGCCAGGGCAGTTGAGATTGCTAAAAAGGTAAGGAAAAATTGGAAACCTAAAAGGGCTTTCCTGAACCGGTTTTTACTGCCCATTTTGCTGTTCCCCTTTATAATATTTACAGGTTTAAATGCAGATATATAAAAGGACGGATAGGCTGCACCGCTTATGGCCGATATCACCACCAGCGCCGATAAGGCCACCCAGGTTCGATAGTTTGAAAACAGCGCCTCGGCAAAACTTATAGTAGCGATTTGATAGAACCAGGGTATGAAAATGTATTTGGCCAGCAGCAAACCGACGGCTACCGCGATAATACAAAGAATAAGGTTCTCAAAGATAAACTGGAAAATGATCTGTTTCCGGCTGCTGCCCATAACTTTCCGCACGCCAATTTCTTTCAGGCGTGTGGAAGCTGATGCGATGGCAATATTCATATAATTGAAGTAAACCAGCAGCAATGTTGCAATGGCTATAACTGCCAGCATAATAAAACCTATTATGTTGGTAGTAGCAAAACGCTCATTATTTACTGTATAAGCGTGGGTGTTCATGGATTTTAACGGCTGAAAATTAAATGCCGTAATCTTATCATTCTTATTAGCAGCATTGTACAGCTGCAGGTATTTTTTACTTTGCATGATCACTGGCGCCAGGTCGGTTGCGTTGCCGGCTTCTACAAATGTTATGTCTACACTCTGGCTCCAGTCGCCGGGTTTATTTATGCCTAAGGCAACCATCTTGCTTAAAGGCACCAACGATGAAAAATACCATGACGATTCAACCCGCCTTTTTTCCATAACACCTTTCACGGTAAAGTTGACCAACTGGTCCTGCCCGTTAATATTAAACCTGGCGCTTACATTTTTACCCACAGGGTTTTCTTTGCCAAAAAGTTTTTCGGAAAGCTCATTGGTCAAAACGATGCCGTCATCATCATTGAAATGTTGTTTGTTACCCCATTTTACAGCGAAGTTGAACATGTTGTAAAAGTTGTTGTCAACAAAACTTACGCTTTCCCTGAACACATTATCTCCCTGTTTGATGATAACACCCTGATCGGCTACCCGGGTTATACTTTTTATTTGAGGGAAATCTCCTTTCAGCATAGGTCCCAGGGGCGCGGGCGAATTGCCCCATAACTGCTGGCTGCCGTTTTTTTCGGAAACCCTTTCAATCACAAAAAGGTTATTCAGTTTGTGCTGAAAGTTGTCCATGTGCATGGACCAGTCGAAAAAAGCAAACACCACCATGCAGCAGCCAACAGCCAAACTAAGCCCGAGAATATTTATTATTGACGATAACCTGTTTTTAGCAAGGTTACGAAGCCCTAATTTGAAGTAGTTTTTTATCATGATTACCTTTTTTAATACCGCTTTTACAGATTCATTTTTTGAATCGGCATTAAAGCCGGAATAGTATATGACTTTTAGAAACAAGCCATATGCCAATAAAATAATAATCTGATTATCATAGAGTTAACTACGAGTTACTTTAAAAACTGTTCGCTTTTGATATAATAACAACGTTCGCTTCCGATACAGGAACTCATTTTGCGGCTGGCAGTTTGCAGCTGGCAGTTTCCGGTGCGCAAACTGCCAACTGTTGACTGGCTACTCCGTCTTCAGACTTTTTACCGGATTAGCTAACGCCGCTTTGATGGACTGAAAACCTACAGTCAACAACGCAATTAAAACCGCGCCCGATCCTGCCGCTGCAAATACCCACCATTGAACAGGCGTGTGGTATGTATAGCCCTGCAGCCATTTATTCATCGCCCACCAGGCGATCGGGGAAGCAATTAAAATGGATAACAAAACCAGTTTAATAAAATCGGCAGACAATAGCGACGTAATGCTGCTGACACTTGCACCAAGCACTTTGCGGATGCCTATCTCTTTGGTGCGGTTCTCGGCCATGTAAGTGGCCAGGCCAAACAAGCCCAAACACGAAATAAAGATAGTAAGCCCGGCAAAAAGTGCTGCCAGGGCGCCATCCTGTGTCTCCTCCCTGAACTTTTGGGCATAGGCATCGTCAACAAAATAGTACTCAAAAGGAAATTGCGAATTGTATTGCTTAAGCACTTTTTCGGCCTTCGCCAGGTCAACTGCTGTTGAGTTGGCGGGGTTAAGCCTGAAATGAACTACCGGGTAGGTGGTCGACAAACCCTGTATCACCATTGGCCCGATATTCTCATAGGGCGACTCGATAATAAAATCTTTCAATATTCCCACTACGCGGCAGTTTACCCCCTGGCCGTTTTTAATGATCTGGCCCAGCGGGTTTTGCAGGTGCATCGTGTTTACCGCTGTTTCATTTAAAAGAACAGCGGTACTATCCGATGGATACACAGTCATGTCGATATCCCGGCCCTTGAGCAGTTTAACGCCGGTTGTTTTTACAAAATCGGCATCGGCTTCAAACTGCAAAAAATTGGTCCTTTTATCTGCGTCGGTACTGCCCGGCCAGCTTAAACCGGTGGTTGAGCCCCAAACCCTTGTCATTGGCGAAAATGTTTTGGTAACTGCTACTGCGGCGCCCGTATTTAGCAGGTCGTGTTTGATGAGTTTATAATTTTTGATGACATCGCCCTGCGAAAAAATATAAACCAAATTGCCCTTATTATACCCCGAATTGCGGTTGCGGGCAAATTGCAATTGGCGCTCAACTATTATGGTGCAGATGATCAGCACAACGGCAAAGGTGAATTGCAGCACCACCAGCGCCTTGCGCGGCGTTACCAGTGCGTTTACTTTTTTAAACGTTCCCTTTAACACCGTAACCGGGCGCGATGATGACAGATAAAACGCGGGATAGCTGCCCGCCAACAGGCCGGTAAACAGTATAAATGCAAGTGCAAAAAGCCACCAATTTAAATTAGTAAAATCAATGGATAATTGCGACCCGATAATGCTGTTAAAACCTGTTAAGCTAACCTGCACAACCAACAAGGCGATTACAAAAGCAATGAAGGCGATAAGCGTGCTCTCGGCTATAAATTGCAACACCAATGAGTTTTTACGGGCGCCAACTACTTTTCGTATACCCACCTCTTTAGCCCGCTTCTCGCTCCTGGCAGTGCTTAAATTCATAAAGTTAATACAGGCGATCAGCAAAATAACAATGGCGATTATGATAAACAATTTCACGTTTTCAATACGGCCCGTCACCAGATTCCCGTTCACAGCCCTCGAGTATAGGTGCATCCTGCTTAAAGGCTGCGTAAACACTTCCCTGGTTGATCCCTGGCCCTCACTTACATGGGCCTTCGCAATATTTTTTATCTTTCGGTCAAACGCGTCCGCCGATGCGCCGTTCTTTAACAAAACGTAGGTAGTTGCGTTACTGAAGGCCCAGGTTTGATTTCTATCCCAGCCCAGTTTGGTTATAAAACTCCATGGCAACAGGTATTGAAACGAAAATTGGGTATTTACCGGCAGGTCTTTAAGCACGGCCGTTACCGTAAAGTTCTCAGTGCTGTCAATCCTCACGGTTTTGCCCATCGCATCTTCATTTCCAAATAGCTTTACGGCCAATGCATTGGTGATTACGATATCGTGGTTGCCGCTGAGGGCGGTTTTTGCATTACCTTTCAACAAGGGAAAATTCAATATCGACAGAAATGTTGAGTCGGCAAATGAACCTTCACCATTCAGATGTTTTTCGTCCTTGCTCACCAGGAAATAAACTGTCCTGAATCTTGCTGCATTTTCCACCTCCGGGTAATCGGACTTTAGCGTAGGCGCCATGAGTGCCGGCACGCGGTTCCATACATCAAGCTGGCCGTTATTCATATCACGGCTATACAAAACATAGCTCCTGTCGGTGTCCTTATAAAACCTGTCGTAGCTTACCTCATTCTGCACCCACAGAAAAATGAGCATAGCTGCTGCCATGCCTATTGCCAGCCCGGCAATATTGATGGCCGAAAAACCTTTGTTACGCCAAAGGTTCCTGAATGCGATTTTTAAAAAGTTCTTTATCATGGTTGGTTTATTAGTTCAATGGTTCACTAGTTCATTAGTTCATTGGTTCTTTGATGCTTATCCGCTACTACCTTTCGCCGTTCTTACTGCTACTCACTCTTCAGGCTCTTCACCGGGTTTGCCAGCGCAGCCCTGATCCCCTGGAAACTTATGGTAAGCAGGGTAATCAAAATGGCGCCCGCCGCAGTTCCGGCAAATACCCACCAGGATATTCCGGTGTGGTAGTTATAATTTTTCAGCCAGTTATTCATAAAATGTACGGCCGTTGGTATGGCGATCAGCAGGGATATCGTTACCAACCCGACAAAGTCGCGGGATAACAGTTGCCACAGGTTAAATACCGTTGCGCCGAGCACTTTGCGCACTCCGATTTCTTTGGTGCGCTGTTCGGCCATAAAGGACGCCATGCCAAATAAACCCATACAACTGATAAATATGGCCAGGACGGTAAAAAATCCGGCGAGTTTGCCAATGCGTTCCTCATCGGCAAATTTGGCGGCATATTCCTTATCTGTAAACTGGTAATCAAATGGATTGGCCGGGTCGTACCGGTTAAAAATAGGAGCAATCAACTCGAGCGCCTGGTGGTTGCTCATTTTAGGATTGAGCCTGATATCGACATAGTTGCCCATGTATGACGTCATGTAAAACATATCGGGGCCGACCGGTTCGTATGGCGATTGCATCACCATATCCTTAACCACACCTATAATTTTTAATTTTTTGTACCATTTTATGCTTTCGCCCAGCGGGTTTTTAAGTCCCATAAATTTAACGGCAGCCTCGTTCACGATTACGGCTGATGAATCGGCCGGGGAATCATTTGAAAAGTTGCGTCCTGCCACAAGCTTCCACCCCACTGTCTTTCCATATTCCGGTGAAATGGGGATGGTGCCAAAATCACACTGCAAACCCGGCGGCTTGTCGCGCCAGCTGATATCGCTGTTATCATTCCATACAGCAGTTATCGGCCCGCCTGATTCTGCCACTTCAACCGCCGCGCCGGACTGCAACATATCATGGCGAAATGCGGCGAACTGGCTATGCAATTCCGGGGTCCGCATGTGTATTTGCACCATGCCGCTACGGTCGTAACCCACTGGCCGGTTTTTGGTGTATTGAACTTGTTCAAATATCACGACCGTGCCAATGATCAGCATAACCGACACCGTAAATTGCAGCACCACCAAAACCTTACGCGGCAGCGAAGCAAAACGTCCTGCTTTAAATGTGCCTTTTAAAACCTTAACCGGTTGAAATGACGACAGGTAAAATGCGGGGTACGAACCGGCAATCACGCCGGTTATCAAACTAAATAGCATGCCAGCCAGCCAGAAAGCGGGGCTGCCCCACGGCACATTTACCTGTTTGCCCGCAACCCCGTTAAACCAGGGCAGCGTGAGCTGGGCCAGTAAAAGCGAAATAATGAAGGCCAAAAGCGCCAGCATGATCGACTCGCTAAAAAACTGCCCGATCAATTGGCTTCGTAGTGAGCCTACTGTTTTACGGATGCCCACCTCTTTCGCACGCTTTTCTGACCGGGCCGTGCTCAAGTTCATAAAATTGATGCAGGCCAGCAGCAGCACAAAAACACCGATAATGCCGAACAGCCATACAAACTCGATCTCGCCGCCAGTATTTATCCCGTTTTTATATTCGGAATACAGGTGCCACCTGTTCATCGCCTGCAGGAAAACCGCCGGCTTAAATGATACTCCCAGCATATCGCCCCGCAACTTCAGGTTATTTAGCTTTAGATTTTTTATTTTGGCTGAAACGTTATCAATGCTTGCACCGGGCTGCAACTCAGCATAAATATCCCATGAGTTGTTTCCCCATTCATGCAGCGCATATTGTTTCAGGAAAGGCGAAGTAGTCATGTACAAATCCCAGGGTGATACGAAATCGATATCTTTTAAAGAAGAGCTGGACGGAAAATCCTTATAAACGCCAGTCACCTTCACCGCAAATTTGTTATCAATTTTGATAACCTGGTTAACAGGGTCGGCACCATTAAACAGCGACCTGGCTAATTTATCCGAAAGCATGATCGACGACGGATCACTCAAACCCGACCGGCTTCCTTTTAGCATTTTGAATGTAAAAAGGTAAGGCGCCTCGGGCTGCATAAAATTGCCCTGGGTGCTAAGCTTTTTATCATCCAGGCTGATAATACGCCCTTCGGTGCGCGACAATACTACATACTTAAAATCGCTCTTGTAAGCTTCGCGCAGTTTATAGCCAAGCGGTATAGGCATATTGGTTTGCGTACCCACGTCGCCATTCATGGTTTGATGTTGCATCACGCGCACAATGCGGCCGTAATGTTCGAAATTCTTATCGAAGGACAATTCGTCCCAAATCCAAAGGCCTATCAATAATGCAACGGCCATCCCTACTGATAGGCCCGTAATATTGATAAACGAATGCACCTTGCTTTTCAGCAGGTTGCGCCAGGCGATTGTTAAATAGTTGCGTAGCATAAACCCCTCCTTATTTATTATTTACAAAAACTAATCTCCAGTCTCTAATCTCTAATCACTCAGTCTTAAGGCTCTTCACCGGGTTAGCCAACGCGGCTTTTATGCTTTGATAGCTAACGGTGATTAATGTGATGATCATGGCGCCAACGGCTGCAATGGCGAATATCCACCAGGTAATTTCGGTATGATAATCGTAGTTAAGCAACCATTTATGCATAAAGTAGTATGACACCGGTCCTGCAATCAGCACTGCAACAATTACCAGAACCACGAAATCCTTTGAAAGCAATTGCCACAGGTTAAACACGGTTGCACCCAATACTTTTCGTACGCCTATCTCTTTGATCCGCTGCTCAGCAGTGAATGAGGCCATGCCAAATAAGCCGAGGCAGCTGATAAAAATGGCTAAGCCGGCAAAGCAGCCTGCCAGTTTACCAACCCGCTCTTCATTATCGAATTTTTTAGCATAATTATCATCGACAAACTGGTAGGAGAATGGTGTGCCCGGATCGTATTTTTTGAAAATAGCAGTCATCTTATTGATGGCATCATGAGCGCTTATACCGGGATTGATGCGGACATTGATATTGGACATCCTGTTTTTACTTAAATAGAAAAACGTCTGCTTGATCGGCTCGTATGGCGACTTTGTGATCATATCCTTTACTACGCCAATGATCTTAAATTTCCCGCTGCCTGTCCACTCCAGGCTTTCGCCTACGGGGTGCTTAAAGCCCAAAAACTTAACGGCAGTTTGATTGATGACGATCGCCGACGAGTCGGATGGGTAAGTTGGCGAAAAGTCGCGGCCATCTACGATCTTCCAATCCACTGTTTTGCCAAATTCGGGGCTGATGGCCATCGTGGTAAACTCTTCCTGAAGCGCAGGGTTTTTACCCTGCCATTTAAAACCGCTGTTGGTGATGTAGATGTTGGACACCTCACCTTCCGAGCTGGCGATGCCGGTAACTGCGCCACTGGCCAGCAGGTCATTCTTCAGTGATTGATACTGTTTTTTTACCGCATCGGTTTGCAGTGGAATGATTACCAGCCCGCTGCGGCTGTAGCCGATGGGCCGGTCCTTTGCATGCTGTATTTGCTGGTAAACCACCATGGTGCCAATGATGAGCACGATAGAAACGGTGAACTGGGTAACCACCAAAACCTTGCGCGGAATGGCTGCCAGGCGGCCAACGCGGAAAGTGCCTTTTAATACTTTTACCGGATTAAAGGAGGATAAATATAATGCAGGGTAACTGCCGGCTATCAAACCCGTGAATAAACTGAAGCCCACCCCTATCAGCCAGAATAGTGGGCTAGCCCACAAAACAGACATGCGTTTATCGGCCACAGTGTTAAAGAAAGGCAGGCATAACTGCACGAGGAGCAGCGACAAAAAGAAAGCGATAACAGTGATCAATAACGACTCGCTGTAAAACTGCCAGACCAACTGTCGGCGGACTGAGCCGATAGCCTTACGGATGCCGACTTCTTTGGCCCGTTTTTCGGACCGCGCCGTGCTTAAATTCATAAAGTTGATGCAGGCCAACAGCAGCACAAAAACACCGATGATACCGAACAGCCAAACATATTGGATGCGACCGCCATTGTTTAGCCCATTTTTAAAATCGCTGTACAAATGCCAGTTGCTCATTGGTTGTAGGAAGACCACCGGTTTAAAACGCGCATCGTCTTTACCGCGAATGGCGTTCATTTTCACATCTTTAATTCGCGCCGAAACCTGGTTCATATCAGCATGGTCTGCTATCTGCACATAGGTTTGGAACCAGCTTGCGCCCCATGGGTTATTAAAAAATGTGTCGAAATGGTTAATGTTGACCAGCAACTGCCACGGGGTAATGAAAGTGAGATCGCCGAAAGATGAATTATAAGGCAGGTCTTCATAAACACCTGTTACCTTTACATTGGTGTTTCGGTCCAGCTTCAATATTTTATTCATCGGATCGGCATCGCCAAAAAAAGTTTTAGCTACCGATTGCGATAGTAATATCGACTCCGGCACCTTTAAACCGTTGCGCGTGCCTTTTATCATTTTTAACGACAGCATATCCGTAATGCCCGGCTCGATATAATTGCCTTTTTCGGCAATGGTTTTATCGCCCAGGGTCAACAAATGGTCGCTCGTCCAGCCGGCCATCAGCACATGCTTAAAGCTGCTGCCGTAATTGACCCGCAGTGCCGGACCGAGGGTAATGGCCTGCGAATTCCAGGTTTGGGTTTCGTTATTGATCCACTGGTTTTGCATGCAAACCGCTATCTTTTTATAGTTTGAAAAGGACGTATCGAATGATAATTCGTCATACATCCACAACCCGATCAGGATAGCCACGGCCATACCCACCGCCAGCCCACTGACGTTGATAAACGAGGATGCCTTGTTTTTGGTAAGGTTCCGCCAGGCGATTTTTAAATAGTTTTTGATCATAAACCCCTCCTAACCTCCCCTGAAGGGGAGCACATAAAACTAATCACTGACCTCTAGTCTCTAATCACTCACTTTTAAGGCTGTTCACCGGGTTGGCCAAAGCTGCTTTAACGGCCTTATACCCCACCGTTACCCATGCGATCGAAACCGAAACAAGTATTGCCAACAAAAAAATGCCGGGACCGATGCTTATTTTATAAGTATAACCCTGCAAAAACCATTTGTTCATGCCGAACCAGGCCAATGGCGCCGAAATGGCAAATGCGACGATGATGAGCAGGGTGAATTCCTTTGAGAAAAGGTAGACAATATTGCCTACCGAAGCGCCGAGTGTTTTGCGGATGCCTACCTCTTTTATACGCTGTACTACCATGAATGAAATAAGCCCGTACAAGCCAAGACAAGAAATAAATATGGCTATGCCTGCAAATATTTTATAAAGCTGCGAAAGCTGGTCTTCGCTCTTGTAAAAAGTGGCTATTTTTTTGTCGAGGAACTGGTATTCGTATATACCGTCGGGGAAAGCTGCGTTCCAGGCTTTTTCAATGCCGGCAAGGGTTTGAGGCACATTTTGCGGGCCGATTTTGATATTCAGCCTTTGGTAAACTGGATTCCACGAACCCATCAGCACAGGCGGAATAGCGTCTTTAAGCGACCTGACATTAAAGTCCTTTATCACCCCTACTATCTGGTGGTTTTTGTGCGGGTCATCCCAAAGTTTGATATATTTCCCGATAGCTTTTTCGGGATTGGTAACGCCTAGTTTTGCCAGTAAGGTTTGATTCACAACCCAGCCAGTAACCGTATCGCCTGCTTTGTAGGGCCCGCCCGCTACAAATTTGAGGCCGTATAACTTAAAATAACTGGCATCCGCCCATTTTAAGGAGGCATTAAATTTGGTTTGCTGCGGGGCATTATTATACTTAAAGTCACTGCCCCATCCATTATTATCGGATGGGCTGGCGAAGCTGTAGCTCACTTCCTGTATGCCCGGTTGATGCAGCAGCTCATCGCGCAGTGTATTTAGTTTAGTACGGCTAAGGCTATCACCAGGAAATGTTACATTAACAATGGCGTTCTTATTGAAACCTAATGATTTGTTGTGAAAATACTGCATTTGGTAAACCACTACCAGCGTACCGATAACCAGCGCCTGCGCTATGCAAAATTGGAAAACCACCAGTACCTGCCGCAGTGAAATACCGGTCGCCTTACGGGACATAACTTTATTTTTTAGTGCGGTAATGGGGTTAAAGCCGGATATTACAGCAGCCGGGTATAAACCCGAAAGCAGCGTTACCAATATAATGATCCCGACTAAGAACAGCCACAAAACGGGTTCGGACAAAAAGGCGCTGCTCATTTTTATCTCCAGCAGTTGGTTTAAAAATGGAAGTACTGCCTGTGTTATACCAACGGCCAATATTACCGCAGAGAGTGTGATCAAAAACGTTTCGGCAATAAACTGCACGGCCAGCTGTTTACGGTTACTGCCGAGCACTTTGCGTATACCCACCTCTTTTGAACGGTTAACCGCCTGTGCTGTAGCCAGGTTGATAAAGTTAACGCAGGCAATAACCAGCAGGAAAAGCCCGATGAGGCTGATCACGTTAAGCAGTTGCTTGCTGAAAGTATGGCCGGTGTAAATGCTTGTTTCACCGTTATAATGCATATCGGCCAACGGCTGTAAGCCGAAGAATTGCGTGGTATTATAAGGCGCGGGTTTACGCCTTTTGGCCATGGCCTTTAAATCAGCGTTAAATTTGCTTACCGACATATTGTTGGGTAAAACAACGTAGCAATTGTTATCCCCAAAAGTGCTTACCCAATCATTTAAGTTCCCGTAGTTATCCGAACTTGGCTGGCGATCAGTGGCATACGAAATCAGCAATCGTATCGGGAAATCGGTGTTGGCCGGTGAGTCTTTTACAATGCCCGTCACTTTCAGGTCGGTTTTATTTTCATACCGCACAATTTTACCCATCGCTTTGTGCCAGTCGCCAAAGAAGCGGTTGGCCTCATCCTGCGACAACACAACTGTATTTGGTTCGGCTAAAGCAGTTTTCCTGTCACCTGCCAGCCACCCGAAGTTAAAAATGCTGTAAAACTGTGGTTCGCAATAATAGGCTTGATCCTCTTTAAATTTCTTTTTGGAACCATCCGCATTCTGAACCGAATAATGCGAGCCGTCATTTTGAAGGATCTCAGCAACTTGCTTCAATTCCGGAAAATCAGCCCTCAAACCTTCTGAAATAGGCATCGGCACCCCGCTTTCCATGTGGACGCCGTCCGGATCGTTGGAGATGGTTACAATCCTATAGATTTGCTCCTTATTGGCGTGAAAGTTGTCAAAACTCGTCTCGAATTTCACCACCAGGAAAATCAGCAGGCAAGCCGCAATCCCGATCGACAGCCCTGCCACATTTATGGCGGCGTAACTTTTGTTCCTGAGCAAACTGCGCCAGGCGGTTTTAAAATAGTTCCGTATCATGTGTTTGGTTCATTAGTTCATTAGTTCATTTGGTGCCTATCAGGTTGTTCTTACCTTTCGCCTTTAACCGTTTATTACTGCTAACTGCAACTGCCTACTGCCTACTCAACCTTCAGGCTTTTCACCGGGTTGGCCATTGCTGCTTTTATACTTTGATAGCTCACCGTTGCCAGGGTAATGATCATGGCGCCAAATGCCGTCAGCGCGAATACCCACCAGGCTATGTTCGTTTGATACTGGAATCCCTGCAGCCATTGGTGCATCAGGTAATAGGATACCGGCGTTGCCACCAGCAGAGAAATGGTTACTAATCCCACAAAATCTTTTGAAAGCAATTGCCACAGACCAAAAACGGTAGCACCCAACACCTTGCGCACGCCGATCTCTTTGATGCGCTGCTCGGCCATAAAGCTGGCCATGCCGAAAAGGCCCAGGCAACTGATAAATATGGCCAGCCCGGCAAAGCAACTGGCCAGCTCCCCTATGCGTTCTTCATTGCCGAATTTTTTTGCATATTCCGTGTCAACAAACTGATAATCAAATGGCTGTGAAGGGTTAAACTTTTTGTACACCTTCCCTATTTTTCCCAGCGCATTCGAGGGCGCTAACCCGGGGTTTATTCGCACAATTACAAAATCGCCGGCGCCTTTCAGCCGGTGATACAAGGCCGGCCGCACGGGCGCATAAGGCGACTCGACCACCATATCCTTTATCACACCGATCACATGAAACGGCACGCCATCCCATTTAATGATCTCGCCCACGGGATGCTGCAGGTTCATAAACTTTGCAGCGGACTCATTGATAACAAATGCTGTTGAATCCGTTGCGAACTCTTTTGAAAAATCGCGGCCTTCCTTAAATTGCCAGCCTACAGTTTCACCGTAATCATCGTCCACGTCGATATTGGGGAATTCAACGGCAAGTGATGGGTCCTTCCCCCTCCAGTTGAAGCCGCTGTTAGTAGAATAATTTGCAGTAGTGGGGCTCCCGGCTTCGGTGACAGAAACCACCGCACCGGTTTTTGCCAGTTCATCTTTAAAGGCCGCCAATTGCTTGTGCACATCCTCCGTCGACATAGGCAATGCCACCAGTCCCTCGCGGGTGTACCCGACGTGGCGGTTTTTTGCAAATTGGATCTCCTGAAAAACGACGATAGTCCCCACGATCAATACCACCGAAACCGTGAATTGCATTACCACCAGCACTTTGCGCGGTAGGGCGGCAAAACGCCCCGCTTTAAACGTACCCTTTAACACCTTAACCGGCCTAAACGACGACAGGTATAATGCGGGGTAACTGCCAGAAATAACTCCGGTTACGATGCTGAAACCGATGCCAGTAACCCAAAACCAGGCGCTTCCCCATGGAATAACCATCCTTTTTCCGGCTACCTCATTAAAGAACGGCATCGATAGCGCCGCCAACCCAATTGCCAGCAGCAATGCGCAAAAAGCCACCAGCAGCGATTCGCTTAAAAACTGGTAGATGAGTTGTTTGCGTAAGGAACCAATGGCCTTGCGTATGCCTACCTCTTTGGCGCGTTTCTCAGACCGAGCAGTGCTCAGGTTCATAAAATTGATGCAGGCCAGCAGCAGCACAAAAACACCGATGGTGCCGAAAAGCCATACATACTGGATGCGGCCGCCGGAAACAACCCCGTTTTTAAACTCCGAATACAAGTGCCAGTGTTTTATCGGGTCGAGGAAAACCTGTGGATGTTGTATCAGTTCTCCCTTTGCTACTTTATCCAGTTTGATGTTTTTTATTTTGGCGGATACTTTGTCCATCGTCACGTTATCCTGTACCTGGGCAAAGGCCATGTAGCAGTTGCAGCGCCAGGGATCAGCCTGTTTTTTCATCCCGGTGGCCGTTTGATACAACTCCCAGGACGCAATGAAATTAACATTGGCAAAAGTGGAGTTATCCGGAAAATCCCGGTAAACACCAGCGACTTTTACCACTTGGTTGTTATCGATCTTCATGATCTTACCCAAGGGATCCGCGCCATTGAAGTAGGTTTTTGCAGTAGATGCAGAAAGCAATATTGAGGACGGATCGGTGAGGTTCTGCCGCGAACCTTTCAGCAGGTTAACCGAAAACATATCGAGCGCCTGCGGCTCAAAGTAGGTGCCACTTTTAGTGAGCTTATTATCGGCATAAGTTAAAATATGATCATAAACAAAGCTGGACATGGAGATGTATTTAAAATCGCTGCCATAGCTTTTACGCAGGGCGTCGCCCATGGGCCAGGGCACGGATTCGCCGGTGCCTACCGAGCCGTTCATCGTGAAGTTTTGCCTTACCTGCGCAATATGATCGTAATTGGTAAAGCTTTTATCGAACGAAAGTTCGTCCCAAATCCATAAACCGATCAGCATCGCAACTGCCATGCCTACCGCCAGGCCACCGATGTTAATAATCGAGGAAACCTTATTCCTGATAAGGTTTCGCCATGCGATTTTTAAATAGTTTTTGATCATGATTTCACCGATTTTATTTTGATTTCACCGATTAATTTTTCTTACTAAAGTCCCAACTGCTACTCCATTTTAAGGCTCTTCACCGGGTTCGTCAACGCTGCTTTTATCGATTGGTAACTGACAGTTGCCACGGTGATCAATATTGCGCCTGATGCGGTTAATGCAAATATCCACCAGGATATTCCGGTGCGGTAATCATAACCTTGCAGCCATTTGTGCATAAAATAGTAAGCTATTGGCCCCGCAATCAACATCGAAATAACAACCAGCGCCACAAAGTCTGCGGATAAAAGGCGCCACAGGTTAAACACCGTTGCACCCAAAACTTTCCTGACACCTATTTCTTTTATCCGTTGTTCGGCAATAAAGGAAGCCATACCAAACAGCCCCAGGCAGGAAATAAAAATCGCCAATACCGCAAATACCGTAGCCAGCTGCCCGATCCGCCGCTCGTCCGAAAATTTGCGTGCGTATTCATCATCGTTGAATTTGTATTCAAATGGGCTGCCCGGGTTAAATTTCTTAAACACCGGCTCAATTTTGCTCAACGCTTTGTGCATAGGCATCGCAGGGTTAACACGCACGGTGATATATTTAACCCAGTCGGGTTTCATGCAGAAAACGGTAGCTAAAGGCGCCTTATAAGGCGATTCCATGATCATGTCTTTCACCAGGCCGGTCACCACATGGTCTTTGCCGTTCCAGCGAATTGTTTTTCCGATAGGGTCTTTGATGCCGGTAAGCTTCAGGGCCGATTCATTTAAAATAAATGCATCAGTATCTGAGTAGGCTCTTGAAAAATCGCGGCCATCCGTCAATTTCCATCCAATAGTTTTGCCAAAATCAACGCTCACAAATACCGTTGCAAATGTCGGGTCGAACCCGGCGGCTTTGCCTTCCCAGTTAAAACCGGTATTAGTGGAGTATATCGCCGTGGTAGCGTTGCTCGACTCCGCGATATCCATAACCGCGCGCGTTTGCTGCAGCTCATTTCTCAGCGCATCATAATGCCCGTAAATCTGCGGGGTGTTCATTTCAACTGTAATTAACCCCTCGCGGCTGTAACCAACCGGGCGATTAGCCGCATATTGTATCTGCCTGAATATGACAATGGTGCCAATTATTAAAATAATGGAGACGGTAAACTGTACAACTACCAGTACTTTACGCGGGATAGCAGCCAAGCGCCCAACCCTGAAGCTGCCCTTTAAAACTTTTATAGGTTTAAAACCAGACAAGTAAAAGGCTGGATAACTGCCCGACAACATTCCCGTAAAAACGGTAAAACCTAATGTAAACACCCAGAACAATGGGCTGCCCCAGGGCAGTGCTACTTGTTTGCCGGCAATACTGTTAAAATAGGGAATAGCCAACGATACCAGCAAAATGGTTAAGCCAAAGGCCAAAACCACCACCAACATCGACTCCGTCAGGAACTGCCCGATCAACTGTCCGCGCAAGGAGCCGACCGCTTTACGGATACCTACCTCTTTAGCCTTTTTCTCGCTTCTGGCGGTACTTAAATTCATAAAATTGATACAAGCCAGCAACAGTACAAATAAACCTATGGTACCAAACAACCAAATAAACTGGATACGGCCGCCTATCGACACGCCATTTTGAAACACGTTGTAAAGATGCCATCTGGACATCGGGAACACCTGGATAGTTTCATTAATTGTTTTGTTGTAAGGGGTAGTGATGTTCTTGATCGTTGCCGATATTTTGTTAAAATCGACGTTAGGGTTTAGCTGCAAGTACAATTGGCAACCGTGATTATCCCATTTTGCCGGTGATTTACTCCAAAAGTTTGCAGGACTGCTCCAGGGCAGCAGATACATGGTTTCACTTAGCGATGTGTTATGCGGCAAATCGCGGTAAACACCTGCCACCTTCATATTCGTAAAATTATCTATGCGAACTATTTTGTTGACCGGGTCGGCATTGCCAAACAGCGCAGAAGCGGTTGAGGCCGACAGGAGAATAGTTGTAGGATCTTTAAAAGTTTTGTAGCTTCCCTTAACAATTTCCAGCGAAAGCATCGCGGGCAAGTCGGGTTCGGCCCAAATGCCCTGCTGGGATATTTTGGTTTCCCCGGCACTGAGAATATGTGTACCGCCTGAGGTGAGCGCGGTCGACTTAAAGCTATTACCGTATTTGGTACGGAGTTCGTTGGCAAGCGGCACGACAGTTGCGCCGAATGTAACGGTTTGACTGTTGGATGTTTGGGTGGTCATTATTTCGCCCAGGCGGTCGTAATTCCGGTGATATTTATCGAATGAAACTTCGTCCCATATCCAAAGGCCGATCAGCATGGTTACGGCCATGCCCACGGCAAGGCCGCCAATATTGATAAGTGAGGAAGCCTTATTTTTAATAAGGTTCCGCCAGGCGATTTTTAAATAGTTACGTATCATTGGTTAGTTCACTTTATCAGATGTGAGATATGAGATTTGAGATATGAGACAAAAAAGCTTGTACGAACAATCTCATGTCTCAAATCTGCCTTATTCTATTTTCAAACTCTTTATGGGGCTCGCTAATGCAGCTTTGATACTTTGATAGCTCACGGTTGCCAGGGTAATTACCATAGCGGCCAATGCCGTTACAGCAAATATCCACCAGGAGATATCAGTGCGGTATTGATAACCTTGCAGCCATTGGTGCATAAAATAATACGAAACCGGTGTGGCGACAAGCAGCGCTATAAATACCAGTACCACAAAATCTTTTGATAACAGTTGCCAAAGGTTGAAAACCGTTGCACCCAATACTTTTCGTACGCCGATCTCTTTTGTGCGCTGTTCAGCCATAAAGCTGGCCATACCAAATAAACCCAGGCAGCTGATAAAAATGGCTAGTAGGGCAAATGAACTCGCCAGCTTCCCGATCCGCTCTTCGCTGCTGAATTTTTTCGCATATTCTTCATCAGCAAACTGGTAATCAAAAAGTTCCCCGGGCGCATATTTTTTGTAAATGGTTGCAATGGCGCTGGTGGCTTTAGCTGCACCAGCTTTTGCATTGATCCTGATGTTTATCGGACCAGCATAGGTGGTGATGTAAAAAATCGTTGGCTTAATGGGCTCATAGGGCGATTCAACGATCATGTCCTTAGCGACACCGGTTACTGTGTATGGTTTATCATCCCACCGGATGATCTGCCCAAGCGGGTTTTTGAGCCCCATGTATTTTACAGCCGTCTCGTTCAATACAATATTATTTAGAACTGAGGGGCCGTCATTCGAATAATCTTTCCCCTCGCTGAATTGCCATCCAACAGTTTTTCCATAGGCCGGGGTTATGGCAAACATGGCAAACTCATCTTTCATGTTGGGGTCCTTGCCCTGCCAGTTAAGACCGCCGACCGTACGGCTGCCTTTAGTTATCTGGTTGCCGGATTCGGCAGCTTCCGAAATCAAGCCGGTTTCGAGCAAATCGTTTTTGAAGGCTTGAAAATGGTCGTGGACCTCGGCCGCATAAGGTCTTATGATCACCAGCCCGGCCCGGCTGTAGCCTATCGGGCGGCTTTTAGCAAACTGAACCTGGCGGAAGACAATAACCGTCCCGATGATCATGGTTATAGAAAACGTAAATTGAACAACTACCAGTGCTTTGCGCGGCACTCCCGCCCATTTACCCGCCTGAATTGCGCCTTTTAACACTTTTACCGGTTTAAACGACGATAGATAAAATGCCGGGTAGCTGCCGGCAAACAGTCCGCATAGTACAGCGAAGCCTAATCCAAGTATCCAAAACACAGGTTCGGTCCACAATATGGACATTTGCTTCCCGGCCAGGTCATTAAAAAATGGAATTAAAAGCTGTGTTAAAAACAGTGAAAGGCCAAAAGCCAAAATAGCCATTAATAACGATTCACCTAAAAACTGGACGATCAACTGGCCGCGCATGGAGCCCATCGCTTTACGGATGCCCACTTCCTTTGCCCGTTTTTCCGAACGGGCAGTGCTCAGGTTCATAAAATTGATACAGGCGAGTATCAATATAAAAATACCGGTTATACCAAAAAGCCAGACATATTTAATGTCGCCGCCGGTGTTCACCCCATTTTTAAATTCGGCGTACAGGTGCCAGCGGTTCATCGGGTACAGGAAGATATCCGGCCGGGACTTTTTCCCGTCGGCATCAACGTTGTCGGATTTTAGCTGCCTGATCTTTGCGGAAACCGCAGCCATATCTGCTCTCCCGGAAAGCTGGACAAAAATCTGGACAAAATTGTGACCCCAATCGCCGGCTGATTGTTTTACGTCGTCGGTGCTGGCGAATAGGTTCCAGGATGCAATGAACAAAAGGTTATTGAATGTAGTGCTTGCGGGCAGGTCTTCATATACGCCGGCCACTTTAAAATTCTGGTCATCTAATTTCAGGGGTTTATTAATCGGGTCAGCATTTCCAAAAATTGCGCTGGAAACCGATGCCGACAGCATAATAGCCGAAGGGTCTTTCAATGCAGACCGGGTGCCTTTGAGCATATTTAAGGTCAGCATTTCCGGCGCACCGGATTCCATGTAACTCCCCGTGGCCGATACGCTTTTCTCCTTAAATGTAAGTTGATGAGGGTTGGTCCATGACGATAATACAATCTGCTTAAAATCGTCGCCATAAATCTGCCGCAGCCTGGAAGCAACCGGCATAGGCATGGCTTTGAGGCTGGTAGTTTCGCCGTTGGATGTTTGGTTTTGCATCACCCGGGCAATTCTGTCATAATTTTTATGGTATTTATCGAACGATAGCTCGCTCCATATCCACAGGCCGATCAGCATGGCCACCGTCATGCCAGCGGACAGGCCGACAATATTGATGAACGAATGCGTTTTGTTTTTCAACAGGTTACGAAACGCGATTTTAAAATAGTTTTTGATCATATTTTTTGGGATTACACCGATTTATATTTGATCTCACCGATTTTAATTAGGTTAACATTCTGCTTCCTGCCAACTACCACTGCCAACTGCTACTCCGCCTTAAGGCTCCGCACCGGGTTCATCAACGCCGCTTTCACCGATTGAAAACTAACCGTCATCAACGCGATCAATATTGCCGAGAAGCCTGCGGTAGCAAAAATCCACCATTGTAACGGCTCATGATAGGCAAAGCTCTGAAGCCACTTATTCATAGCCCACCAGGCCATAGGCGACGCGATGAGTATGGCCAGGGCTACCAGCTTTACAAAATCAAGCGACAATAGTGTAGTGATGCCGCTTACACTGGCGCCCAGTACCTTGCGGATGCCGATCTCCTTGCTGCGCTGCTCGGCCATAAAGGCAGAGAGGGCAAAAAGGCCCAAACAAGCGATGACGATGGCCAGTATGGCGAACGTGGTGAAAATATTGCCTGCGCGCTGCACATCAGCGTACATATTGGCAAAGCTTTCATCCATAAAAGTGTACCGGATTGGCTGATCGGGTGCAAATTGTTTCCAGGTGGCGGTGATGGATTGCAGAGTATTTTTTATATCCGCTCCGCCCACCTTTATGCTAACCAGCGAAGGGCTAAGCCCGAAGTGCAATGCAAGCGGATCGATCTGCTGGTGCATCGACTCGAAATTAAAATCCTGCACCACGCCGATCACCGTAAATGTGGGTCCTTCGGTAATCCTGGCTCCAATTGGGTGTTTCAGGTTGAGTTTTTTAGCCATCGTTTGATTGATGATGATGGTTTTACCGGCGGTATCGTCAGACATATCGTACGAATAGTTGCGGCCCTCAACCAGTTTAATGCCCAGTGTTTTTAAATAAGTATCGTCAATCTGCCAATACTGGCCACTTACGCCGGCATCCAGCCGGGTTCTTCCTTCTATAAAAAAAGTCTCGCCGTTGCGCTTGGTGTCTGCAATGGGCAGGTAGTCGCTGATGGACACGCTTTTTACCGACGCCAGTTTCGACAGCTCGTTTTTAAAGCTCCTCACATTTTTATCGCCCAGTGTATTTGCGCCTTGTACGATGACCACCTGGTCCTTATCAAAGCCAACCTTTTGGTTAAGAATATAGTGCATCTGGTTATAAATAACCATGGTGCCGATGATGAGCATGATAGACGCCGTGAACTGGAAAACCACCAGGCTATTGCGTAAAACAGAGCCTTTGCTGCCAGTAGCCAGCGTTCCTTTTAAAACCTGTATCGGTTTAAATCCCGACAGGTAAAACGCCGGGTATAAACCAGCAATGATGCCGATAATAAAAGCAGAAACCAGTAAAGCCGGCACCAGCCACCACTCGCCCAGGGGAATGGTTAACGATTTAGATGATAACGTGTTAAAATACGGTAGCAGCAGCCAGGCCAATACCAGGCCTACCGCGAAAGACAGAACACTGTATAATAGCGACTCGGTTAAAAACTGTTTGATCAAGCCGCTGCGGTATGAGCCTACCACTTTACGTAAACCTACTTCTTTGGCCCGGTTAGCCGATTTTGCCGTGGCCAGGTTAACGAAATTGATGCAGGCGATAAGCAGGATAAAGCCGGCTACAGCCCCAAATAACCAGATAAAGCGGATGTCGCCATGCGAAATACCGTCGTCAATGTCGTACGAATACAGGTTGATATCGGTAACGGGCTGTAATACTATTTTAAATTTACTGATCAACTTCTCCGCATCCTTCGTCCCGTCTTTCAGCATGGTTGGCAGGAAGTAGTTTTGCAGGACGTTGCTGCTGATCTCTTTCTCCAATTGCGCAACATTGGTGCCGGGGCGCAATAAAACATAGCCGGCGTAATTACTTGCGTCCCAGTTATTCTGTTCGCCCTGCCAAAATTCCATACCAGACAAGGTGAGCAGAAATTGATATTGGTGCAAGTGCGAGGTTTCGGGGACGTCGGCCATCACGCCGCCGATCCGGTAGGGATGGGCTTTGTCATTATCGAGATACATCACCTGGCCGACAGGATTTTGTTTAGGGAAATATTTGTCAGCCTTACTTTTCGAGATCACCATCGTAAAAGGCTCCTTAAGTGCCGTTTCCAGCTTACCGTAAACCATCGGCAGCTTCAGCATGTCCAGCATTTGCTGATCGGCGTAAACAAATCCTTTCTCATAGGTATTTTGAACCTGGTCGGCCCGGCGTAATTCATTGTTCCCGGCGTGCCCCATCGAGGGGTACGGCATCATTCTGCCCGATAATTCTATTGCGGGAAAGTTTGCTTTTACCACTTTACCCATCGGCGCCGGCCAGGAAACTCCCTTTTCTATCTTACCCTTATTGTCGAATACGCCAATGAGCCGGTATATCCTGCCGGCATCAGGATACATGGTGTCATAACTCAGCTCATTCCTGATGTACAGTGCAATTAACAAACAGGCTGCGATGCTGAACGCAAAGCCCCCGATCTTTATAGCCGCATACATCTTCTGTTTGCGGAATTGCCGTAGGGCGATCTTAAAATAATTTCGTATCATGCGTTAGTTCATTGGTTCAATTGTTCATTAGTGCCTGGTAGCCAGGAAATAAACGTCGTGCTGACTGCCAACTGCCACTGCCCACTGCCTACTCAGATTTCAGACTCCTCACCGGGTTCATCAATGCGGCCTTGATAGATTGAAAACTAACGGTGATCAACGCGATCAATATCGCTGCAAGTCCTGCCGAGGCAAAAATCCACCAATGCAGCGGAACCGCGTAGGCAAAGCCCTGCAGCCATTTGTTCATGGCCAACCAGGCAATCGGCGAGGCGATGAGGATGGCAATAGCTACCAGCTTTACAAAATCAACGGATAACAATGTGGTAATACCGCTTACGCTGGCGCCCAGTACTTTGCGGATGCCGATCTCTTTACTGCGCTGCTCTGCCATGAATGCTGAGAGGGCGAACAGACCCAAACAAGCAATGATGATAGCCAGTATAGCAAACGTGGTGAAAATATGGCCCATGCGTGTTACATCTGCGTACATGCTGGCAAAACTTTCGTCCAAAAAGCTATAGCGTATTGGTTGAGCAGGCGCAAATTCCTTCCAGGTAGCTGCGATGGATTGCAGTGTACGTTTCATATCTGCCCCTTTAACTTTTACGCTCACCATGGATGGGCTAAGGCCAAAGTGCATCGCCAGAGGAGCGACCTTGTCGTGCATGGATTCGAAATTAAAATCCTCCACTACACCAATAACAGTAAACACATTGCCCTGGGTGATGCGCGCACCGACAGGGTGTTTAAGATTCAATTTTTTAGCCAGGGTTTGGTTAATAATGAGGGTTTTACCCGCTGTATCGTCAGACATATCGTACGAAAAGTTACGGCCCTCAACCAGTTTCATGCCCAGTGTTTTCAGGTAGGTATCATCTATCTGCCAGTACTGGCCGCTAATGCCGGCATCCAGCTTTGTTCTGCCCTCGATAAAAAAGGTATTGCCGTTACGCTTGGTGCCGCCGGCCACAGGCAGGTAATCGCTGATGGATGCGCTTTTTACCGATGACAGTTTTTGCAGTTCGGTTTTAAAGTTTCTTACGTTTTTGTCGCCCAGCGTATTGGCACCCTGTACGATGACCACCTGGTCTTTATCAAAACCAACTTTTTGGTTAAGGATATAATGCATCTGGTTGTAGATGACCATAGTGCCGATGATGAGCATGATGGACGCTGTAAATTGGAACACCACCAGTGTGTTACGCAATACCGAACCCTTACTGCCCGTGCTGATTGCGCCCTTTAACACCTGCGCCGGTTTAAATGCCGACAGGTAAAATGCAGGATATAAGCCCGCAATAATGCCGATAACAAAGGCGGAAAACAGCACTACCGGCAATAGCCACCACTCGCCCCAGGGAATGGTTAACGATTTGGATGCAAGCGTATTAAAATAAGGCAACAGCAGCCACGCCAGCAGCAAACCGATAACGAACGAAAGACAACTGTACAGCAGCGACTCGGTTAAAAACTGTTTGATCAAACTGCTGCGGTACGAGCCTACTACCTTACGCAAGCCCACTTCCTTTGCCCGGTTGGCCGACTTTGCAGTCGCCAGGTTTACAAAATTGATACAGGCAATGATAAGGATAAACGCCGCTACGCCGCCGAACAGCCATGTAAACCGGATGTCGCCATGCAAAAGGCCGTCGGGTATATCATACGAATAAAGGTTAATATCAGCAACCGGCTGCAGCACCAGCTTAAACTTGGCGGCCTCCTGTTCGGCGTTTTTCATGCCACCTTTTCTCATGTCCGGCAGCAAATAATTTCGCACAACATCCGTAGTGATTTTTTGCTCCAGGTCTTTTGGGTCAGTACCTTGTTTCAGCAGTACATAGCTGGGGTAATTCCAGTCGCCCCAATTGTTTTGTTCCCCTCCCCAAAATTCCTTGCCGGTTAGTGTTACCAAAAAATCGTATTGCAGGTGCGATGTGGCCGGAAAGTTCTCCATTACCCCGCCAACGGTATAAGGTTGGGTTTTGTCGTCATTAAAATACATCACCTTGCCCACAGGGTTTTGACCTGGGAAGTATTTGTCGGCTTTTCTTTTTGACATTACAAAAGTACGTGGACTGGACATGGCTTGGGCGCGATCACCATAAACCATGGGTAGCTTTAATATATCCAGCAAGCTCTGGTCGGCAAAGGTGATGCCTTCCTCGTAGTTGTTCTCCACCTGGTCAGCACGGCGCACCTCAGCCGTACCGGCGCCCATCAGTGTATTGGACATTAGCCGGCCCGACGCCGCTATCTGCGGGAAATCTTTTTTCAAGGCTTTAGCCAACGGCGCCGGCCATTCCGTACCCTTATTAACAGTGCCATTATTGGTATATGTGCCCACAACGCGAAAAATGCGGTTAGCATCCGGGTATGACTTATCGTAGCTCAACTCGTTGCGGATGTATAACGCAATTAGCAAACAGGCAGCAATGCTGAAAGCAAAGCCCCCGATTTTGATAGCCGCATACATTTTTTGCTTGCGGAACTGCCGTATGGCGATCTTGAAATAGTTTTTGATCATTTTAGTTGGTTCATTAGTTCAATTATTCATTAGTTCATTAGTACCTAACGCCGTGCGATGTTGCCGGCTGGGCTAAGTAACTGAATATGACGCGGTGAACGTGCCGCAGGTTTCGCTTTTATTGAAACAAATTGATCTAACATTCATGCCCGTATGGTAAGCAACTGATTGTCTGCATGTTGACAATAATTATTTATAAGGGCGATGTTGCAATTTCGGACGGTTGGTGTACGGTTTCGTTACAGTGGTATGTTAGTTGGAGTATGTTGTAAAGGTTTGGGAGTCACCTTTATCTTGTTTTTCGTGTTACCGTAAAATACTTTACCGGGCCAGCTACCAAATTGATTAAAAAGCAAAGCTGACCAATCAAAAATAAGGCGATGATAGCCAGGTAAGCGATCAGCGCTTTGTATTCCGGCCTGGTATTAAAGGCGGTAAGCGCGTAATAGCGGCGTGGTACGCCCGACATGCCCCAGTCCAGTTTTGCCAGCATAAAGAAAATAATGGTTGGTATCAAAGTGGCGAGGATATGTATCCTGGTGAGGCTTTTTGAAAGCAATATCCCGTCGGCAAAAAGGTAAATGAGCCAGAAGATAACGAGCAGCAATGCAAATAACTGGTAAATTAAAGCAACACTTAAAACGTAATAGGAATCATGAAGCGTAATGTCAAAAGCACTGGTAGAGACGAGCGACAGCGCAAACATCAGCAAAGCAACTATCCACAACAGGTTGTAGGGTTTTTGTGTAAGGACAGAAACGATAAAGTGTTTCAACGGCTTTACGATTACAAGGCTTAAGATACACAAATACTTTTACTTTGGTATTAACGCCGAATTTTCGGGCAAATAATTATCCAGCGCCTTTTGCAGCTGCTGTTTGAGCTGTTTTACCAAAATCCTTGGCCCCAGCACGCGCATTTTAGCGGCAAAGCCCAGCAGCTCGCGCTCCAGCTCAAAATTCATGATCACTTTTATGCTGAATATTTTACCATCATGCTCCGACTTCAGCAACTTTTGGGTGTGGTGTATCGGCTTGGTGATCACATAAGGCGCATTGTCATTATCAATCCAAAACACCACCTCTACATCGCGCTGCCCGGGCTGTTTGGTTACGCCCAGCACATCGCTGTAGTACGTGGACAGGTCTATCTCCGTGTTCTCGCGGTAGTCCTCTTCATGCTGTTCGAGGGTATGTATACGGTCCAAGGCCAGGTTTAGCAGCGGAGCCTTCATTTGGTGCGATCGCCCCAGCACGAACCACCTATTACGATACTCCTTCAGCAAATAGGCGCTAAAACTAAATGTACTGGCCTCCCGGGCTTTAAAACTTTGGTAGGTAACGCATAAGGTTTTCTTCGCCACTATGGCCTTGCGGATCACCTCTATCCACTCCAGACCTTTCAAATGGTCGTTCTTTTCAAAGTCGATCACCGGTGGACTGTGCGTTTTTTGGGTGTATATCTTATCTTCCAGTTTGCTCACCATTTCGCTTAGGTCGGCAAAGTGGTTAAAGCCTTTGAACTGCTGAAGCAGGCTGGTTACCTCGGCCAATACCTGCATATCCTGGTTGTTGATCGGGATATTGGTGATGCTATAGCTCTTATCTTCGTAGGTATAATATTTCTTGTCCACTACCACTATCGGCGCCTCGTATCCCAGCTTATTGCTACGCATCATCTCGATGTCCGCTTGTATGGTACGGCGGCTTACGCCGGTATTAATGCCCTGGTACTCGTACAGCGCATCGGCACAGGCGTCGATCAGGTCGTCAAGCGTCCATTTTTTATAGCGGTTTTGCAGGCAGCTATCTATGGTGCGGTAGCGGATGAGGGCGTTGCGGTTGACAGGCATGGTGGTTAATTTCGGATGTCGGAATTTCGATTTCGGATTTATTAATAGATTTATTTTTGAAAATTATTGATTTATTTTCTTCTGCGCAAATAGATTGCGCAGAAGCGGTTTTGTTTTGCATAACGAAAATAAAAAGTCTCCCCTTGCAAAGGGGAGATTTAGAGGGGTAAAAACCCGGTCTAAGCAATGGAAAAAGAAAAAATAACCAACAACGAACTCAAAGCCCTCGGCATTAACGATGTGGAAGTCCTCGTAAACTGTAGCCGCGTGGCCAATGGCCTGCTGAAGCACGGCGTGATGGATCGCACCCAGATCCTTGCCAACCTGGAGGCGCTGATCGACGACCCCATGCCCTATGCCCTTAAAAAAGGCGGCAAGTTTAAAAACCTGGCCGAGGACGTGATCGCTTTGCGTAAGGAGGGGAAGTTTGTGAAGCAGCAGCGCAGTATTCATGCGTTGAAGGCCGAAATAGCAAGTTTCCCGGTGTACGGGATCGAAAATATCGAGACCGGCGCGCTGGCGCAGATGAAGACGGCTGTACAATTGCCCATAGCCGTTGCCGGCGCGCTGATGCCCGATGCGCACCAGGGTTACGGCCTGCCCATCGGCGGGGTGCTGGCCACCACGGCCAATACCATCATTCCCTTTGCGGTGGGCGTGGATATTGCCTGCCGCATGTGCCTCAGCATTTTTGAGCTGCCGGCCGCCACCGTGGACAGCGAAACCGACCGTCTGAAAGGCCTGCTGATGGAGCATACCAATTTCGGGATGGGCGGGGTTGCCAAAAAGCATCACGACACCTCCCTGTTCGACAGTAAAGTGTGGAACGAGACCAAGGTGATCCGCAATTTAAAGGACAAGGCCTATGCGCAGCTGGGCACCAGCGGCACCGGCAACCATTTTGTGGAATGGGGCGAGCTTAGCCTCGCCGAAGGCGCCCTGGAGGGCATCCCCGCCGGCGAATACCTGGCTTTGCTGTCGCACTCCGGGTCGCGCGGGTTTGGGGGGAATGTGGCGAACTATTACAGCAAGATTGCCATGACCAAAACCAAATTGCCGCCCGAAGCCAAACATTTGGCCTGGCTGGACCTGGATAAGGACGAAGGCCAGGAATACTGGATAGCGATGAACCTGGCCGGCGAGTATGCCAGCGCCAATCACCACGAGATCCATAACAAAATTGCAAAGGCTTTGCATTTGGCGCCGCTGATGATGATCGAGAACCACCACAACTTTGCCTGGAAGGAGCAACTGGCCGACGGTACCGAAGTGATGGTGCACCGCAAAGGCGCCACCCCTGCCGGCGCGGGCGTTTTAGGCATCATCCCCGGCAGCATGAGCACACCCGGTTTCGTGGTGCGCGGCAAGGGCGACGCGGCCAGCATCAACTCCGCCAGCCACGGCGCCGGCCGGTTAATGAGCAGAACCGCTGCGCATAAAACAGTGAGCCGCGATGAATGGCAGGCCGAGCTGAAAAACAAGCAGGTAACCCTCATCGGCTCCGACCTGGACGAGGCCCCTATGGCTTACAAGGACATCCACACCGTGATGGCCGCACAAGCGGATTTGGTAGAAGTGCTGGCGAAGTTTCAGCCGAGGATCGTGCGGATGGCGGACGCGAAGGAAAGACCGGAGGATTAGGGGGAAGTTTTGAGTGGCAGTAGCAGTAGCAGTTTGCAGTGGCACAAGGGCCAGTAACGCGTTCCAGGTGTTCCATTTTTACACGCGGAACACGTGGAACATTGTGAAACATGTTGATTATCAGTAGTTTCAATTTTAACAACTAATTAGGTATCGGTAAGTAATTGATAATCAATTGTTTCATAAAATTGAATTTGGAACACCGCTGTAATTAACTGATAATCAGATGTTCCACTTTATTATAAAACCAAACTTTTGGCCAAAATTGGCTGAATTTATAAAAAGTGACGGTAAATTGGCGGGATATGGGTTGTGAAGAGAAAGCTGGCAGTTTGAGTTTGCAGTGGGCAGAAAACAGAAAATTACTGCGAACGGCCCACTGCAAAACTGCCAACTGAAAAAAGGACTGGTAGTTCAATGGTAGAATGGCATGCTTGTCAGGCATGTGGTTACGGGTTCGAGTCCCGTCCATTCCGCAGAGGATAATTAGTTAAATTAGACGGTAAATATTGAAAGAAGAAAAATGTGACTTAAGTCCCGATAGCTATCGGGATTCGACTAACGACTTTAGACTTAAAAATGTGGGCGTTGCCTGCGGCCCGCGCTGTACGCTTATACGCCACGGGCCTTAAGCGTCCCCAACATAGTTGGGGAGTATTCGCTACCATCGCTAACGCTTGGGAAGGGGTATCCAATATTCGACCAATAGTTGGGATGGAAAGGTTTTATGCAGAGTTTAACTAACTAAATATTGTTAATTTTATAATAAAAAATATGAATCTCTCAGAAACAATTGAATGTAAGCATTGCGGAAACGTATCTAAAATGGAAATTTTAGGTACGGTTGAAGATCTTACTTTCGAAGAATATGACCATGGGCCAGGATATTCATCTGGAACTAAATATGATATTTTGAAATGTCCTGCTCCGCGATGTAGGAAAATCACAATCGCCAGTTATTCATACCATGAAGCATTCGAAGAGGATGGCAATTTTCCTTATGAATTTATATACCCGGAGTCTTCAAAAAGGCCCATTGGATTACCGGAGAAAATTTCGAAGGCATTAATGGCTGCAGATAAAGTTAAATCGATAGATGTAAATGCTTACGCAACTTTAATTAGGCGGTTATTGGAAATGGTTTGTATTGATAGAAAAGCAAGCGGCGCAACTCTGGCAGCTATGCTTAAAGATTTACACGCAAAGAACGAAATTCCTGAAAAGCTTGTAAAGGTTGCAACTGGTTTAAAAGACTTCGGTAATATCGGTGCGCATGCGCATATCGGTGAACTGACAGATAAAGAAATTCCAATTTTAAGCACTTTGTGCAATGCGATTTTAGAGTATGTATACAGTGCACCTTATTTAGCAAATTTAGCCGAGGAAAAACTTAAAGAAATAACGGGGAAAAAAAAGTGAATATCGATTTATATGGCAACAGGAATTAAATACCCAAATATTCAATCTTATCATCTTGAAAGTATCTGTGACGTAATTGCCAGTACTTCAGATGGCCTTACAGGAACAGAAATAGGTAATATTTTAGGTGATTGCAGAATTGAAGACATTGATCCATTAAATTCCAAAAGAAAGCGACTATACAATGCTTTTGTTGGCTATCAAAATGGTAGTCAGTGCTCAAATAAAATACTTAACTTTTTAACCACTGCTATGCAGCCGTCCAGGTATTTAGGTAAAGACACGTTGTTTCACTTTAGGCTTAATGCATTAAACAAATCACTATCTTTTATAGGCTTAGCCTTAACTGAACAAGCCAAATTTAAAAACATTGACAAGGCAACTACGTTAACTGAGGCTCAACAAAGGGCAAGCCATTATAAATATAAATTGGAAATGCGAAACACACATCCAAACATTGTAAAGTATTGCGAAGAAGAAATATCAGATGAAAACTATTTCCATTCAGTATTTGAAGCTATCAAGGGGTTAGCCGACCGTATTAGAAACATGACGGGATTATATGCGGATGGCGTCCCTTTAGCTGACGTAGCATTTTCCACATCAACACCGCTTATTCAAATTAATGGGCTTCAAAATGATACTCATCGAAGTGAACATATTGGTTTAGCTAACTTGATCAAAGGTTTGTTTGGCTTAATTCGTAATCCCACTGCTCATACTCCCAAGATAAAGTTTGTGATTGATGAAGACGAAGCTTTAGATATAATGAGCACTGTATCACTTATTCACAAAAAATTAGACAAGGCAATATGATGGACAACATTAAGCTTAAACATTGGCGAAGACATGATTTCAGAGAAAAAAGTTTGTTCATGATTATTGATGGCCTTCAGAAATCTGTCAAGGAACTTGAGCAAAATATAGACGATATTCATTGGTATGAAGGCGATTGGTTTATGGAGGAAAGTGAGCCCATTTATGGATTAGCGTTCATTGCTTTTCAAAATTATATTATTGGAAGTATAGGGGATATTGAAGGATCGACGAAAACTAAACTTAGTTATTACAAAAAAGACAAAGTCATTCCTGATTATTCTAATACAACTATTGAGTTAATTATTACACTTGCTAATTATGCGAAACACCGTGATGAGGGGTTATACAAATCAACTAAGTTAGTTTTGAATGCATTTCAACTCAAGTATGAAAATATCATTTACTTAGATGAGGCGGCAATCTTTCAAGGTTTGAATTTATTAGATAAGGACTGGGACTTGTTTAAAATTAAAAAATACGTAACCGACTGGCGTGAATCACTATAGGAAAGAAATAAATAGTATTAAATAAAAGTGATCTCTATATAGACTTGGTTTGTAAGACTTAAAAATAGCACATTAAAATGGACGGACGATTAATATTAAACCTTACGGACAACGACAAGAGTTTTTATCTAAGAAACGGCACCAAACTTTACTATGAACAGTTGCGGGAAGCGTATAAAGACATATTAGGCGGCGCTGAACGGCCATACACATATTTCGCTTTTGTCACTTTGTGCGCGGCAACGTTAGAAGCATCGTTAAATTTTATTATCATAAACCATTGCTTAAACAAATACGGTCCGGAAAAATTCGGGCAATATTGTGACAGCTATATCGGATTACGTTTCAGGAACAAGTTAAATATTATTCCAAGCCTATTGTCCGATGGTAAACTGATGATCAATGAAGCCAATCCGTCGGTTAAACAATTAGAAATGTTGATTAGCTTAAGAAATCGGTTGCTTCACAATAAAGAAACTTTAGAAACTTTCGAACTACCTTCTTTAGGGTGTGAAATAATTGATGGGAATCTCGTAATTCCTGTGGCGAACGCCAATGTTGAATTTCAGCTCCAAGTTAAAGATAATGCTTTAGAATCGATAGATAAGGCAATGTGTCTGAAATTCGGGGAAGCGTTAGGATTCTTTAAAAAACTTATAATGGATACTGCTGTTGGTGAGGAATTTGCTGCAAACGAAATGATAGAAGAACGTTCTTGGTAAGCGGCTATGCTCTCCCCTATGCTCCCGCAAGCATTTTTCGCTGCCGCAAGCCTCCCGGCTTGTGTGCACGCTGACAGGTAGCCCGCATTCTCGTCGGATTGGGATTGCCTACATTGTTAATCTTCTAACCGCGAGCCACAAGCAAGAACGCTCGCGGTAGCAGGGCACTTCGAAACCCCTTATTGAAAGTTGCAAGTTCTTTAAGGGTAAATACAACCCTTACCTCATCTATGATTAATAATAATCCTTAACTTAGTACATCGGTATGAAACTAGAGAATTTATATAAAACAGTTTACGATTGGGTGCTCAATTACGGGCCAAAATTAATTATCGGCCTCCTCATTCTGCTGATAGGCCTCTGGCTCATCAAATTTATCAAAGAGCGAATTTTCTTTCGTATACAAAATAAATATTTTGACTCCCCTTCCGTTTCTGTTCTCCTTGCTTTAATTACACTTTTATTATATGTGTTGTTAATCTTTGCTGTTGCGTATGTAGTTGGTTTTCAATTTTCCATATTGACCGGTATACTGGGTGCGCTTGGAGTAGCCGCAGGTTTAACACTATCGGGCGCTTTACAAAATATGGCCAATTTTTTCCTGATAACATTATTAAGACCATTTGAAATTGGTGACCATATTATCGCTCAGGGCTTAAGCGGTAGGGTTTCTGTTATCCATTTATTTTATACAGCAATAATAACGTCCGACAATAAAAAAGTGTTTATACCAAATGGCAAACTTTTTAACGAGGTTATTTTAAATGTTTCGCCCGAAGGCAGGCTTCCTCTGGATATAGAAATAAAATTAGGATATGTTGCTGATGTCGAGAAAGTAAAAAATTTAATTCTTGAAGCGATAAAGTCAACTGAAACTATTTTAAGCGATTCCAGAAACATAGCAGGAGTATCGGGACTGGAAATAGACGGCGTGAGGTTTATCATAAATGTATGGGTTAATACGCCGAATTATTTAACAGCCAAATTGGCGCTACAGGAAAAGATTTTAGCAAATTTGGTAGCGGCTGGAATAAAGTTGCCGGGAACCTGACAATGATTGATCATCGACCACATGGAGATTTCCAAAGGCCCCATGCAACTGTAAGCATTTTTCGCTGCCGCCCCGATTTATCGGGGCTATAGCGGGGGGAAGCTCTGAGGAAGGTGGAAGACTAAAGCTTAAATCGAAAAGCTGAAAGCTCAAAACAAAAATCTAATTTTTAACACACGGCGCTTGATATTTTAATTTAATGTCGTATAATTGGGGGATTATCAGGGATTTGGCTTTCATCCCTGGTTATCGTCCCCCTTTCCATACCCGAATTGCCAATTGAATAATGCCTGTTTGAATTTAAGCTATTGTGCCTTTTTTCCCGAAAGAATTGCATTTATCTTTTTACCCCTTCCCCTCAAAATGCAATTTATCGTGGATTTTTCCCATTTGATCTTGCGTAAAATTACGCAGGATATTACGTAGATACCCTGCCGGGTTTGCATGGCAGGTTCTATAGTTTTGGCATATGGAAAAAGGCTGGGTTCAAACTCAAATTGGGTAAATATTTTTTGCTTACCACTCTTATGCGTTTTTGGTGCTCTACTTTTTTAAACAATAAAAAATCAATTTTCAAACTTAAAATCAATCTAAAATGAAAAAACTGACGCTATCACTATCTGTTATTTTTGCCGCTACCGTGATGTTCATCTCGTGCACAAAAAATAACGCTGTTAAACCAGCCAATGCCACAAACATTGCCGTTGACCATTCATTTATTATAGCCACTGACGTAGCAGGCACTTCGATCTGGAGCGGTACCGACAACCCGCCCACTACCGTAGGCAACGTAAACGATTTTTATATTAACACTACGCTTCACTACTTATGGGGCCCAAAAACTGCATCAGGTTGGGGAGTGGCTACACACCTGGTAGGGCCGGCCGGCTCAGTGATCCTGAGCGGCGCCGGTATTCCGGCTGCTACGTTGGGCAAAGTGGGCGATTATTACATCAATAAGAACAATGAGAATTTCTATGGTCCTAAAACCGCAAGCGGATGGGGTGTGGGTGTAGGTTTAAGAGGCACTGCCAATGTATATTATTCCGACTGGTTCACGCCTGCCACCTACGCAAAGGATACAATTTTTGGAACTGCTCACTTCGATGCCAATATAGCTGCGTCGTTGATCACCCAGAATATTATAGATAAGGGGTCGGTATTTGTTTTTGCTAAACTGAATGGATACAACCCGGTTATATGGCCAACCGACCAGGTAAGCTCGCTGCCAATATTGATAAATTATATGAGTGGCACAACTCCCGATCTGGATACTTGGTCGGATAATGTTACGGTTGGGAATATCCAAATTGACCTGACCAGCAGCATTAATGCATACGGCAGTATATCCAATGCACACCAGTTCAGGTATATCATTATTCCCGGGGGTATACATGCTACGAGTTCGGTAAACCTGAAAAATTACCAGGAGGTCCAAAAGGCTTTTCATATAAAGGATTAAGGGGATAATTAGGTTGAGCACAAATTATATCTGCAAATGGCGCCATAAAGGCGCCATTTGCGTTATTTAGCAATGTCAGTTTTACAACATATTTATTACGCTGACGCAAGCCATGCTGCCGCAAGCGTTTTTGCTGCCGCCGCCGATTTATCGGGGTGGCACACTGACAGATAGCCCCCTTTCTCATTTAATTGGGCTTACTTACACAACAGCCTGCCGAAAGGAGCTCGCATGCGGGATCTGCATTTGAATTACCGGGCCGGTAAAAAATGAAATAAGATATTTTTCGCTGACGAAATTTGGATAATGTGCCGGGTGTGAAATCGAAAATTCTATTTTTGTATTGTAAATTGCAAACTCAATTTAGCTGCAGCTGCGGGAAAAAACGCTTTGAAAAAGATACTGACGCTTAATAGTTTTCGCGTGATTGCCCTGTTAGCATGGGCCATCGGCGCAGGCGTGTCGGTAAACCTCACACTATATGCTGGCCATAACAATAAATCCGGGTTGCTGGTCGCTCTTTTTGTGCTATGGGTGCTTTCCCCGTTCGCAGGAATGCTTGCCGCTTATGTTTTTTTCAGGCGGCGGCCCCCTGCGGTTAGAATAACTATTTATTGCCTGGTGCTGGCCATTACGCTTGTTTCCTTACTGACCTATAGCAACATATTTAATCCTTTCGCCGGAAAACCAGCGGCCGTATTTCTTATTATTCCGCTTCTGTTGTGGGCGCTTACGCTTGTTGCCCTACCGTTGGCGTTGTCTAGATCACGAAAAAATGCAGATAGCTAGCTTTATACTGCAGCTAAAATTCTTACCGCCCCCACTGTTCGTAGATTGCGTCTACGAAGTAACTATGCCTGTAGTCTTTAACTATCGGATAGATATCCGTCAAAAAATTCACCTAAAGCATCTTTAACAGGCTTTTTTTGGCATATGTAAACGGCATGGTTGCATTACCCATGCTATCCTCAAATTTCGATTGAAAATCAACGCTTCCGATCAGCATGTTAGTCAATTTTATCGATTCCCCGTTTTTAAAAACGATTTCAAATACTTCAACCAGGTTGGGGTTTCTTGTTCCACGGTTTTGATAGTATACCAGCTCTTTTACATCAGCTTTATTATAGCTTTTAACCGCATCATCCGTATAACCAAATGAGAACACCGGATTCCCTTTGGAAATTTGCAGGTAATTATCCCGGTTTACAAAGGCGTTATAATAAATTTTGAAAAGGACATAAATAAAAAGCATTGGGAATGGCGCTAAAACCAGGCTGACATACCATGGCGCACTTTCAAACAGTAACGCGCCATAAGCTATGATAAAAAAAACGCCATATAACAACAGTAAAGCGGTGAGGATAAAAATGCGCCAGGGCTTTTCGCGATACTCAAACCAGCAGGTTTCAAAATGCGCTTTATTCCCAATGTTGAACAGGTGCTTTTCGAATAACGAAACGTCCAATGCCGAGTTGAAAAAATCAGTTACCAGTTTATTTACCGTTTCCATTTCGGCAGTGTGATATTCGTATAGATGGTTGTCGCGGTCTAAATAATACAGGCAGTATTTGCCGTTAAAGTACAGGCCGACTTTTAAATAGTTAATATCCTCATCGCAAATGGTAACTGAGGGCCCGGTTAATTGTATATCGGTAAGGGTGCGTTCCTTGTCCCAAGGAAAATTGTTAATTAAATCAAGGGTTTCGGCAAGGCTTCGTTCCTTTTCTTCGGAAAATTCACCTTTTTCGTAAGTTTTGTGTTGTAGTTTGGAGATAAACGCAGGCATTAAATGATTTTATATAAGGCCTAAAACTAATAATTTTTTGATCGGTTTTTGCAGGAGCTAAGGCAATTATGGTGAAGCGCATTTTGCGATCTATCTCCCCCCGTTTGCACTCAGCTGATAATGCCTTTCACTTTCCCTTACACAAAATAAAGAAATATCTTTATAAAAACACACCTCCCCCTACCCGATATCCCCCAGGGGTAACCGGCAAAAAAGCAACAAAAGCGCTGCGTTAAAAACTAAGTTTTCCTGCGTGGACTCGAACCACGATCTACTGAACCAAAATCAGGCGTGCTGCCATTGCACCACAGGAAAATAACAGAGGTCAGGACCGGGCTCGAAACGGTGCAACGCGGTTTTGCAGACCGCTCCCTTACCACTCGGGCACCTGACCTTTTTTTGTTGGTGGAGAACCCGGGTAACGATCCCGGATATCCGGTTTTTCGGACCGGCGCATACACCATGTTTGCTAATTCTCCCTGTAAATCACCACAGTGGAAATAAAAGGACTTGAACCTTTAACCGACACCGTATAAGGGTATTGCTCTGACCAATTGAGCTATATTTCCATTTTTAGTAGGGCAGACAGGACTCGAACCTGCAACCTCATGCTTCCAAAGCACGTAATCTGAACCAATTGATATACTGCCCTAAATATTGTTTGCCGGTAACGCCGGCAAGGCGATTTCGTCCTAAAACAAAGAATCCCCTTAGAAATATCTAAGAGGATTCGCGTATTTTGTTTATGTCAAGTCAATACATAGCCTATCCTCTCTGATAAATCAGTTGGGGTATAAAGCATTGTATTGTTGTTGTATTCATGGCACAAGTATACAACATTTTTATTAAATAAAGAAATTTTCTGTAATTTTTTTCACACGAACATTCTCCTGAACCTTTCTCTCCCCGCTGGCCCCAGGTAGCGTCTATTTATTACCTAATGCCGGGAGTCTCTGACTGTCATTGCAACCTATTCAAATCGCTCCGTCAAACATTTTTCACTGCGTCTTTATTTTTATAGTACTTTGTATTGCATAATACTATATAAAACACTTATCTTTGCCTGTACATTTAAATTACGAAGAAATCATGAAATCCATTCTTAAAATTATATTGATAACCCTAACCCTGCAGGTAACAATCGTCGAAGCTTATTGCCAGGCGCAAAATGACTACGCAAAGAAAGTACCGCCAGAATTGCTGAAGCAGGACTTCCGGGTATTGAGGGACTCGCTGCAAAACCTTCATGCCGGGTTGTACCGGTATAAAACTGAAGGCGAAATGAATGCGATGTTTGATCGTTGCTACCGCCAGTTGGATCACCCGATGACTGAAACCGATTTTTTCGCGATCGTAAGCAGCCTGGTGAGCAGTATTGAGGACGGGCATACAGAATGCTTTTTGCCCCAGGATATGGTCAAAGCCATCATTTCAGGTGTGAAAATTTTGCCGATACAGCCGAAATACATCGGCGGCAAAGCTTATGTTCCCTGCGATACTAAAGCTTTTCCGGCAGGAACCGAGATTGTAAAAATAGACGATAAGCCCGTTAACGAAATAAGAAAGCAATTATTCGGCCTCTTATCCTCCGATGGAAGCATAGAAACTGAAAAATATGTAAAGATCAACGACGGGCACGATCCGTTTTCTTATTTATATTTTGTTGTTTATGGCGAAAAAGCGGATTTCAAAATAACTTATAAAACTTCCAAAGGCGCATTGGCAGAAAAAACACTTCCGGCAAATTTCTTCCCCCAAATGGAATGTGCACCGATACGACCTGTCATTAACCAATACCTCACCCTGGAATATAAGCCCGGTGGAGTGGCGGTAATGACACTCAAAACCTTTGCAAATGAATACCTGGAAAGGACAAAAGAGAACTTTGAAAACTTTTTGGCTGCTTCCTTTAAGGAATTAAAAGAAAAGAAAATAACCAAATTGATCATCGATCTGCGCGAAAACGGCGGTGGTGAAGATACTAATGGCTTGTTGTTGTATCGTTACCTGGCCGATAAGCCATTTCGCTATTACGCGTCGCTGAATTCGACCAAACATGTAATAACCGATCACCCAAATTTAGGAATACAACAACCGGAGGAAAATAAGTTTGCCGGTAAAGTGGAATTCCTGATCGGCGGTAAAAGTTTTTCAGGCGCCGCGGAATTTTCTTCCATCGCGAAAACCAATTCCAGGGGCGTATTTATCGGCGAAGAGACGGCCGGGGGCTATTACGGCAATACCTCCGGAAGTAAAATTGCGCTCATCCTGCCAAACACGAAGATCCGTGTCAATATTCCGCTCACCAAATACGTAATGGCGGTTAAAAAGACAAAATACAAAGACCGTGGGATAATTCCTGATTACACGATAGTGCCATCCATACAGGATTACCTTGAACGTAAAGATGCACAATTGAATTTTGCACTTGATTTGGTAAACAAGAAATAGCTTAATGAAAAAAGTTCATGCTCCCCACAAGCATTTTTTGCTGCCGCAAGCCAAAAACCATCAAAAATGGTGACAGGTTTTTGTCACTGACAAAATCACGTCAGAATTTAAATTATTAATAATCAATGTTATATCGCTTTGTATCGGTCTGTATCGCTTGTATCGATACGATACGAAATTGAGCTGGTATATTCCCGGGCAGCGGTAATCCATGCTTCCTTTCGCCGCTTGCGGCAGCAGCGCAGCGCTTTTTAAAATTATTACTTACTTTTAACAAATCATTTTAACCTCTCATACCATGAAAAGAAAGATCCTGACAACCGTGGCTTTGCTCCTATCCTTTGGCGCGGCATTCGCATATTTTGCCGGCATAGAAGGCAAGTGGTCTGCTATGCTAAAAGGGCCTGATGGCAATGAATTCCCGATAAGTTATACTTTCAAAACTGATGGCGCGACAGTGACGGGCACCGTGACTTCGTCGATCGGAACCTTCGATATTTCGGACGGCGTGGTGAAAGGTGACAGCTTATGGTTCACCGCCAACATCAACACCATGAAGATCAAGAACAAAGGCAGGTACTACGCCGACGGCGATTCAATAAGCCTGCGGGTAGGCATGAGATCGACGCATACTACCTTGAAGCGCGTGATGGAAAAATAGCTTCCATGCCGCCAGCCCGATAAATGGGGACCGCAGCAGTGGCGGAATGTTAATACTATTTCTTCAGTCTGGTCAGTTAAATTCCGGCTCAACAGTCCAGGAACTGTCTGGATTTAGCGTAACATGCATGGCATGTACACCTGGCGGAAACACCACTTCAATAGGGTCGGTCATTTGAGTCGGGTCGGTAACTGTGCCAGGTTCAAGTTTTCCACATGCAAGCCAACATTTTGGCTGGGTTTCAAGGAGCTTATCTTTAGGCGCCGGTGGATCGCTCAAGTCAAAAGACAGGTCTTCGCCGGGCGCGCCGGTTTTTGCAAGCCATGCTAAATTTACGCCGTTAAGGTTGCTCAAGTCAGGCTGGCTCTGGAAAATGCTAAAATTTTCAAAAGCGGTTGAGTTATTGGTAACATAGATCGTGTATAGGGTTGACATGATTTTAAAACTTTGCTTTTAAGGTTATAGTTTAAAGAACTATGAGAAAAGGCCGTGGTGGTTTTAGCGCATTAAAACGCCCTGTTGTTAAGCAAATATAAAAAAAGCATCAAAACCAAATGGTGCTTTAACACATTTAATTCGCCTGCGGGCGGCCGCAATCCAAATCAGTTGTTAACACATAAGTTGGACGGCTATAACAAATACTGTAATAAAAAAACGGGACCATCAATCATGATGGTCCCGTTGTATATATTGGCAAATGCGCAGTTTATTTTTACGCGTGCCTGGCTTTACTCAGTCTTTTTAACGGTAGTAGTCGTAGTGGTTTTTGTAGCCGGCGTGGTAGCCGCTACTTTTTTGTAAGTTTTGTGTACCGGCTTATGATAGGCTGTTGCAGTATGCGTAATGTGGTGCGTTGCAACCTTAGTCGTAACAACCGGCTTAGTTTCGGTAGTGGTGGTTACCTCAGTTGTTGTGGGCACGGGAGCAGGCACATAAACTGGTGCAGGCGCAGGCGTGCGTACGGTATCATGCACCACAACTACAGTTGGTGCAGGTGCCGGTGGCGCAGGTGCTGGCGGCGGCGGTGTTACTATTATCGGCGTTGGCTCCGGTGCAGGTTTTAAATGGCCTGTAGCCGCGCCATCGGCTGCGTCGCTGATGGCTTCAGGAGATCCCTTGCCTGTCATCTTTATTTTGGTTACGGTACGCCCGTGAGCGCCTTTTTTAACCTTCTTTTTAATTTCGATATGGTTTTTTGTGGTATCCTGAACTTCCTGGGCCTTTGCCGTTTGGACTGTCCAAATAAAGCCCGCTATAAATAATATTAAACTGATCTTTTTCATAACAATTGTTTTTAGTTATATATTACTTAGTAACAGGCGTATTACGAATTTGTTTTTTATTTTAATTTATTAACTTCTAAGAAATAAATACGAGATCTTTTTTATTGTTGCGAGTGCGCTGCGGTCGATTTTAGGTAAATTTGTATGGGCGGTTAAGTTTGACATATTTGCAAACGCAAGGCTTGAGTAAATGGGGCCCGCACCAGGCGAAGTTGTAACGACGTTACATCAGCCGCTTAGCAAATAGCCAATCAGCGGAATAACAGCTTTCATTGGCCTTTTTTTTCAGCCGCTTGCTGTCGCTTCTTTATCTGTTTTTCCTCCTTTTTGGCTTTTTTCTCTGCTTTTTTAAGCGCCCTGGCCTGCATGCGTTGTTCCTTTTTTGTCGTTGGGGTATCGTTGGCTTGTTGCCGGGCCTTCCCCACCCCAGCGCATGGCTTTATGCCGCTTAACAATGCCGCCCACATACTCCCAAAAAAAGCAACTTCCGGGGGTCGCACGTATGTTACACTCGCAGATCGCGGCGCTGCCCCGGGATCGTCGGGGTTATTATTTTTAACCACCAGCAGGTTAGCAAAAAGCGTTTTCAGGGGTTGTTCGGTATACCCGGTTAACGGATTGTGGTTGAGCAGCGATATCTTTAGGTCATTATACAAAAAAGTAACCTTGCCTGTAAATAATTTTTTGGTGGCGTGTATATCGAAGTCAAGGCTTTTTGCCTCACCCGAATCGAATTTTACCAAGCCAAGCGGCATTAGGGCCGCGTTACCGGCTAGAAGATCAATCGGGCCAAGGTGACCGCTGTAATTGTAGTTGTAATTATCGCTTAAATTAAAACTGCAGGCCAGGTTTAGTTTCCCTTTGCCCATAACATAAGTAGTAAGTTTAGCCGTGCTTTTATTCCGTTGCTTAATTATTGACTGTTTATTGGTGATATTGAGGAAACGCCCCGTGGTATTGGCGAAAATAACACTGCCTGCGGCTTTTGACTTTTTATGAAATGCCCTGTAAATAACGTCGATATGGCTTACATCCACAGTATCGATATTAAGCCTTGCTGTTAAATTACGCAATACCCAGTTTGGATAGGTTACTATCCTGTCCGTTTTTTTTGGCACGCCGGTTGGGTTTGTAAATACCTCGAACAAGCCTTTTTTAAACTCCAGGCGCCCTATGTTCAGTTCCTGCTTTTTGCGGAATGCCTGGAAATCAAAATTACGCATTACCATCTCATCCAGCCGCCCGGTGTACCTGTCCCATTGGTGGGGGTTGTGCGCAAAAAATACAGATGCTGCTACAGGAGTCATTTCGGCCCCGTCTATAACCAGTCGCGAATTTTGGGCAGAGAACCGAATAGAACGTACCTTGAACTGGTAAAGGCCGTCGGCGGTTGCCCATTTAAAGTGGCGCAGATCAGTAACAATGTCTTTGCAAAATAAGCTCCTTGTGTTGTCGGTTTGCGTGGCAGAGTCGATGAGCAATTCCATTGCCTGCAGGTTCATTTCCTTCAACACTAAAACTTCTGGTTTTGGGCCCGTGCGGTCAGCGTAAGTAAGGTGAATGCCATTTAATTTAATACCGCCCACGTGGATCAGCCTAAGGCTTTTTGATAACTTTTGGTAAAGTGTGCTGTCTGCTTTTTTAATGGTGTCGGGCTGTCCGTTGCCATATTTACTAACCAATAGCTGCGGGTCATCTAATGCAATGAGCCCGATATCGAGCTGTTTATGGAAATACAATTTAAATGGATGAGCGTCGGAGATGATCAACTTTTTTACCCTAAGCTCATAAACCTCTGCCGGTGCAGTTCCACGTCGTTCCATTTCACGGTAAACGGTTGTATCCGGTAGCAGCGCAGCGTCGTAAAGCACCGCGTTACCCCGCAGCACATGCAATTCAGCTTTGCTAAAATCAACCTTATATAAACCGCCTGAAGCTTTTAGCACAGTGGTTTTAAGTTTGTCCGAAAGTTTTGGCGTTAAATAGCTATCGATCAGTAAAACGGCTATTAATACAACTGCGACCACTCCCCCCGCAACAATTGCGATGATACGCCATCTGCGCGTCAGAAATTTGGTCACCTTTGTTTGCTTTTTCAAAAAAATATCATGGCAACCTTGTGGTAGCTCTGTTGCTTACAACAATGGAGCGCCCGATTTGTTAATTCAAAATAAAGGAAATACAGATAACTCCTGCACCACTGGAGGTTCTACCTGGTTGTGGTCAGGTTTGAATTTCATGTGCGATGACAATCAACACTTTAACTATCATAACTCCTAAATAAAAAAATATTTTTTGGTTGAAAATATTCGTTTGATGCTTAACTTGCATTGATTTTAAACCTTAATTAACCTATAAACCATGAAAATCCATTTCGTACTATTGACCTCAGTGCTGCTGTTCTCATGTGGCAATAGTTCACAAAACAACACCGCAAGCGTTCCTGCAAACAGTTCGACTGATTGGGTGATGACCCGGGCGATCCAGCAAAAATTAACACCCGATTCTATCATCACCATCCTAAAAAACGGGAACACAAATTTCTACAGCTTTAAACTTACCCCTAAAAACGACAGCATGCGGATACGCATTACGTCCGACAGCGGGCAATTCCCGATGGCGGCAGTGCTGTCGTGCCTCGATTCCAGGGTCCCGCCTGAGCATGTTTTCGACCGCGGTATCGGCGATTTGTTTATAGCTCGCGTGGCCGGAAATTTTGCCAATACCGATATACTGGGCAGCCTGGAGTACGCCTGCCCGGTGAGCGGCGCAAAAGTGATCGTGGTATTGGGCCACGAAGAGTGCGGGGCCATAAAATCGGCCATCGATAATGTGCAGGCAGGCAATATTACGGCAATGCTGCGCAACATTAAGCCTGCAGTTGATTCGACCCAAACCACCGGCGAACGGAATTCAAAAAACAAACAATTTGTTCATGATGTGGCCATAAAAAATATTCAGCTTACAATAAAGAAGATCCGTGCGGACAGCAAAATGCTTGCCGACATGGAAAAAGCAGGGAAATTAAAGATCCTCGGCGGGATGTATGACCTGGCCAGCGGGAAAATAACGTTTTTGTAAATTCGTTTTTATTTCACAATATACTCGTAAGTGATATCAGTGCCCTGAGTTGAAAGCCTGTTAGTTACTGTTGCACTAACCGGAAAACCCGCATCATTATAAATATAGGTAAAAGCCTCGCGCTGTGCGTTTTCAGTAATGATGTTATTTACGGTAGTTAAAGGGTCTCCAATTGCCAGGTATTCCAGGTGAAGGTTTCTTGCTCCAATCATGGATAGGGGATTTTTGTGATTGTCATAGGTATAAAAATCGGATTGTGTTTGTGTGCCGTGAGCTGCGTAGGATAAAGCATTACCGCGACTATCATAAGTATATGATTGGACATCAGCAGACAAACTTGCGACTTCATTTTGTGCATTTAGCGTGAAAGAATAAGATCCTGCTATCGACCCATCACTATAAACGGATTGTGCAGTCACAGTACTGCCTGAATAGGTGTAACTGTCAGTGGACCAAAGTACGCCCGCATTATTGTAGGTTGTTACGGTAGCTAAATTGTTATCAGCATCGTAGGTGTATTTGTAAATCTTATTGCCCGTATTAAACTCTGTAACCCTGTTTTGGCTATCGTAGTAGTATTCTTCAGTAGAGGTAAACCCACTACCACCAGGTGGTATAGTGTAAGTAACTTTGCTTACCAGATAAGTTTTTGCGGTATTTGTGCCACCAGTGCTATTATCTTTTTTGCAGCCCGAAGCAAATAACAAAAGAATGATGAGTGATTTAAATAAGTATTTCATCCCGCAAAATTACGTTTTTCTACCGCATACTATTACCTATTTAGAAAATACTTTATCATTTATATAAAATAAATAACCTTAAGTTAATTTTTTATAGAAAAACCAAATTTATTGGCTGCTAAAAATGCAAAGCATTAAATCTTTTATATTCGTCGCAAATCCCTATCTTCAAACTGTTTTCTTTTGTGAACGCAAACCCTCACTACATCAATAAACTGCATGAAAAACAAGGCTTTACTTTTATTGCTGTTAGCCGCTACAGTTGCCGGCTGCCGTTTCAACACGTCGAAATATAGTAATGACGACGACAAGGGAACCCCTGCTGGCACAGTGGTGCATAGTTCGGGCGGCGGTGTTTTCAATTTGGACAATAAGGCCGGCGTTAAAACAGCCCGGCTCAACCTGGAGGCCGGGGCCATTGAGGTCAACCTTTCCGACACTACCAGCAAATTGTTTAACGCAGTAGTAACAGATACCACGCGCAAATTTGAATTATCACAACTGACGACAGACTCGGGCGAAGTGGTGAATTTCAGGATGAAGGAGCATAAGCACAAGTTCGATAACGACAGTTCCAATGTCGAGCTGCGTTTAAACCCCAACCCGCAGTGGGAGATCAAGTTAAAAGTGGCTGCGGCCCAGTGCACTTTCGATCTTTCAAAATTCAAGATCAGCAAATTCGGGCTAAACTGCGCCGCTGGGGATGTCAACGTAAAACTAATGCCGGTATTGGCTAATACCAACGTGGAAATTAACGCCTCGGTTGCCGCAATAACCATACGCATACCGCAGGATGCCGCATGCGAGATACAATTGGAATCGGCACTGGCGGATAATGATTTTCCGGGCTTCCAGAAAAAGGGCAGCGATCATTACGAAACAGCCGGTTTCGCGACAGCAAAAAACAAAATACATATCAAGGCTAACTGCTCGTTATCGTCGTTTAACATTGAGCGGTATTGAATGCAGCGGATTAATGGATGATAAAACCATATTTTCCGCTGCGGATTGGCCGTAAATGTGGTATCCGGCTATCCTTCCGAATGCCCCGAACGCTGCCATGGGCTGCTGCCCGTGGCTTGCATTCAGCATTTGGTTTAGTTTAACATTCTCCTAACTTTATACAGTTTATCCGATAATGAAAAAACTGATCCTGCTGTTTGCAATTTTAATTGCAGCGATGAGTTGTAAAAAGCCTTACGATCCGCCTGCCTTAAAAGGTCCTAACGGGTACCTTGTAGTGGAAGGCGCGATCAATAGTGGGTCAGATTCGACCATTATCACCATCAGCCGCACGGTAAACGTTGACAGTGTTTCCTTTAAACCCGAATTGCATGCTGTGTTAACGGTGCAGGGCGATAACAACACTTCGTACCCCTTAACCGAATTGGGTAAGGGCAAGTATGGATGCGCCGGGTTAAACCTGGATAATACCCACAAATACAGCCTCAGCATAAAAACAGCCAATAATGCAATGTATCAGTCGGCCTTTGTTCCGGTATTAAATGCCCCGCCTATCGATAGCATTAGCTTCGATACAAAAGGCGCCCTGGCGGTTCCAGGGGTAAATATCTATGTAACCACGCATGATCCGGCGGGCAAGGTGCTTTATTACCGGTGGGAATTTGTTGAGACATGGCTATTTCATTCATTTTACCCGTCTTATTTTTATTCAAACGGCGACACGGTACTGGCCAGGAACATGATAACCGATAACATTACAGATTGCTGGGGGAATCAGGCGTCGGACGCAATTCTTTTAGGCTCATCAGCTCGGCTGTCGCAGGATATTATTTACAAAATGCCGCTTACCTCGGTAGTTTCCACGTCCGAGAAAGTGGAAGATGCATACAGCATCCTGGTACGGCAATATGCACTTACAGCAGATGCGTTTAATTTTTATACCAGCATTAAAAAGAACACAGAAAGCCTGGGCAGTATTTTTGATGCACAACCTTCCGAAACAAACGGCAACATCATGTGCACCACTAACCCTAGTGAGCCGGTTATTGGATATATTGGCGTCGGCAGTACTACCAGCAAGCGGATATTTATAACTACCCGGCAGCTACCGAACTGGCAAACTATCCGCTACGATCCCGATTGTAAGCTCGAATTTGACTGGAACGCCGTACCGCCGCAAAAGTGCTGTTATTTTGTTGATGCAAACGGCTACAACCAGGTTGATGAATATATCAATTACAATATCGGCCACTATTCAAACCCATTTATACCGCTCTACCAGTTGTTAGCCCCCCCTGTTGGGGTGATCGGCTACGCAGCTTCGACGAGGCCATGCGTGGACTGTACCTTAAGAGGATCAAATAAAAAGCCGGCTTTTTGGCCGTGAAAAGTCATGTGAGCTATGGCGGAAAAGCCTTTCACGCTGAAGACTTTATGAATAACATAACAATTGCGCAGCTTTACTACAGGGATAATACCCGCGCTACATACAATTACTATTACCTTGTAATAATGCTATGATGAACAAAAGCACGGAAAAATTTAACCTGGATTCGGCGATAAGCCACCTGGAAAAATCGCTTACCGGGTGGGAAACAAACCGCCATTGCGGGATGCCTCACTTACCCCATATCCTGCCCTTCCCGCCCGATCCATGCCACCAGTTGCACAAAGAAGGAAAGTGCCGGTTCCAGGGATATGGTGAGCTGCCGCCTGGGCCGTGTTTTGTTGGCGATAAAGTTCCTGCTTTCCGTATGAATTTTGATCCGGAAGCGTTGACTAACGCTTCCCCGGCGATAAAAAAACAACTGCGCGCCATGATAGACGTCTACCCCGAAATGGCCGAGCAGGCATTTAGGGGGATATATAAAGTAATAAAGCTGTTTGAGGCCATGAACGGGATAATTAAAACAGCTGAAAAGCGGCCATCAGCCGCCCGTGAAAGCGATTAATTCTTTGCGGAGCGCCCCCCTGCCAGTTGTAAGTATAGTCTTTAACCGGAGCGGTTTTGCCGGCCAAACGCAAGGGATTGCAGTACGGGCTGCTACCTACTGCGTGATCAATTTAGCCGAAAAAGAGCCATCGGTGACCGAGCCTGCCTGTCCCAACCCATTGGTCCCCGAAAACTCAAATGTTCCGGCTATGGTATCGCTGGTGAATGCGGTAATAACTATTTTACCTGTTGTCCCCAAATAAGTATGGTCCAAATCCAATGCAGTTGAATAGGAAGCGATAATTGTTGGATCGGTTGCTATGTCAAATGTGCCGGTCTTTATGTTTTCGATCATCAGGTCGAGCGCCTGGCTGCTGCCAACTGATCCGGCTATCTGAACGGTGTTTTGGCTTTTATAGTAAGTAGCTACCAACAAGGTAGACGTTTCGGCCGTGCCGTTAAACTTAAACGTCATGCTTACAACAGTTTGAGGTTTAGAGCTGCTTTTTTTACATGCCATTGGCGCCAGCATAAAAAATGCAGCCAGTAACAATAGGATTTTTACGGGTTTCATGTGAGTTAAATTATTTTCTAATATACAACTAATATGATAGGTTTTCTGAAAACGTTGAGTTATTTTAGATCCTAAAGCCGGCGATGATACATCCTGTTGACCAGCTTGCTAGTCTCTAAATGCTTCGAAGTCACAACCTGTATTTCTTTGCCTGTTATTCCCCGGAATATAATATGTTTGGGGCAGCTATTAATACAACCGCAACCCAACCTGATGAGCCAGTTAACTACGACCGGAAATCCCGTAAGGCGTATCCTTATCGCCAGCCTGATTGGCACCACCATTGAGTTTTTTGATTTTTATATTTATGCCACCGCAGCTGTGCTGGTTTTTCCCAAACTGTTTTTCCCTTCGGCTGATCCTGCCGCGTCTACACTGGAATCATTAGCCACTTTTGCGCTGGCCTTTTTTGCCCGGCCCGTGGGTGCTGCGTTGTTCGGCCATTTTGGCGACCGTAAAGGCCGCAAGGCTACCCTGGTAGCGGCGCTAATGACGATGGGCCCATCTACAGTTGCTATCGGCTTACTGCCGGGTTACAGCAGCATTGGCATAGTGGCGCCCATACTTCTGGCCTTGTTTCGCTTAGGGCAGGGCCTTGGCCTGGGCGGCGAATGGGGCGGCGCGGTATTGCTGGCCACCGAAAACGCACCGAAAGGCAAAAAAGCAAGGTTCGGGATGTTCCCTCAGCTTGGTGCGCCAATAGGCTTCCTGCTATCGAGCGCTACTTTTTTATTACTGAGTAAAAATATGACAGACCAGCAGTTTTTAAGTTACGGCTGGCGTATACCTTTTATCGCGAGCGCTATACTGGTTTGGGTAGGGCTTTACGTGCGTTTAAAGATTACCGAAACGCCCGACTTTGTAAAAGTCATCAATAACAATGAACGGGTAAAAGTTCCTATTGCCGATGTATTCATAAAGCACACCAAAGTATTGGTTCTGGGCACCCTGGCCACTATTACTACCTTCTTGCTGTTTTATTTGATGACGGTGTTTACCCTCAGCTGGGGCACTTCTGCTTTTCATTACCCGCGTACCGCGTTTTTAGTAGCACAAATGATCTCTGTTTTGTTTTTCGGCCTGGCTATCCCAATATCCGCCGTACTGGCGGATGTTTATGGCCGCAATAAAATACTTCGTGTGGCTACTGCCGGCATTTTTGTTTTCGGGTTGTTTTTTTCACCCCTGTTCAGTACCGGCGACTTGTCCATCACCATTATTTTCCTTGTACTGGGGATGTCGTTGATGGGGCTTACCTACGGGCCGCTGGGAACAGCGCTTGCCGAGATTTTCCCGGCATCGGTGCGCTACACCGGGGCTTCATTAGCCTTTACGCTGGCGGGCATATTGGGCGCTTCATTAACCCCGCTAATTGCTACCGCCCTTGCTACTAAATATGGGTTGCCTTATGTGGGGTATTACCTTTCGGCAGTGGCAGCAATTACTTTTTTGGCGCTGCTGGCCGCAAGGCCGACCATGCAGGCCGGCGGTGGCAAAGGATAACAGGATATTGCGCTAAGTTATCAGAACATGTTTGGGTTCATGTAAACAGGCTATTTAATCTTTTGCCCACTATCCAAAATGATCATATTTTTTTAATTAAAAATTTTAACTTTATAAATCAACTAAAAACCTGTTATGGACCAAAACACCCCAAACCCGGCTGACGCGGACTTCGATCAGCCTAAACTGTCAAGACGAAGAAAATTGCTGCCATGGTGGGTAATCGGGTTTACCTGGATATTTATGATTTTTGCTGCGCTGATGCCATTCGCTATCATCTTCGGCATATTGCACTTCAACTTCCAGATGGCCCTGCTCGGCCTGGCAACCGATGAGCCTTTTTCGCTTATGGGGGTTTTGATCATGGCATTATTTTTATTTAAAGGTATAGTAGCGATAGGTTTATGGATAGAAAAGAGATGGGCTGCGGGCCTGGCCAAAATTGATGCCATAATCAGTATGATAATTTGCATTGCGGTAATTGGCTATGCGCTGTTTATCGGTCATACTCTCAGCCTGCGACTTGAATTGATAGCGATTATTCCGTATTACCTTAAAATGAATAACATCCAATACGACTGGGAAAATTTCAATAATGAGGACTCTCCGGATCCGGTGGCTGCGGATGCCGTTTAAACCAGGAAAAGGCTTAGAAAGGCGCAATGTGCTATATGGTTTAAGACTGGTTCGCAACGCCATTATGCTGACACCATTGGCAATGCATCCTGATCCGGGGCTCCGTGTATTGGCTTATCCTTTGCCCCCGCGATCAATAACCAGAAGCAAATACCTAATTCGCCGATGCTGCCGGGTTTGGTTATAAAAGCAGCGAACCAGGTGTTATCATATCGCTGCGCAAAAATAATATTTCCCGTAAAATTGATAAGGTACCCAAAACAGCCAAACATTAGCAGGATACCGATCGCCTTTGGCAAAAACCCTGATTTGAAAACCAGGTAGCCAAATGGAAGCAGCCACAGTCCCCAAAATATTGATGCGATAAGATTGCCGTTATCGTAGTAATCCAAATGCAGCATCACCTGGGCCTGCAGATTATCGTGGCCAAATACCCGCAAATAGTCAGGGTTGTTTATCAGTGTGAGTATATCGAAATTGTTAAGCATGTTACTATAGGATATCGCCACGCTAATTACTGCAAGGATAGCCATTAGTTGAGCATAGGTTTTATTAACCGGGCTTAGCAATTTATATAGCACCAATGGTAAAAACAGGAAGAGCGTGTAACCGATCAGTCCTACCAAAATACCGAGGCGGAAAAGTGGCTGCGAAGCTGTTATGTTATGAAATGTCACCGCCGGATTGTGTGGGTCGATCAGTTTTGACGGTACATACCTAAGGTAGTACATACCGCATATCGCCACTAAAAAATAGATCAGGCCTGCTAGCCTGGCGGTTTGTTTCCTTGTCATGATGTGTTTAGTTTGCGTATTGGATGATCAGCCGGCATTAATGTTACTGTAAACCATACATTTAGGTCGCACTGCACGTTGCCCGCGTTTGCTACGTACCTAAATATACCAAACCCTCGGTATTGTGCCGCTGAGGCGCTTCAGGTAGGTTTGATCAAAACAAAATCATTATCAATCATGAAGATCAAACTGCTCATCATCATCGCCCTGGTATCCTTCGGCTTATCCGTGCATGCCCAAACCGAAGCCCCGGTGATCACCGAACTTCACCAGCTTTTGCAAAGCGCTAAAAGCAATTTCGTTAACGAAATAGGTAAAAAAGTGGAGGAAGATACCGTTACCCAAAACGTTTATTACGAAGCCAAAAAGCCGGCGGTTGCTGCCGATGCTTTTGTGTTACATGTAAAGGCAGGTCAAAATATGTTCATTTTGAATTATGACGCTACTGGCGAAAAATTAAACATCCTGATACCTATTGTTGAGGCCTATTTAGATGAACTGAACAAAATGGTAAAAACCGGCGATTATACCGGCGAAGACTACAAAAATGAAAATGGCAAAGCCGTTACCGATATGCACGATAAAGCCGGCAACCTGGTTTTAAGATATACCAGCGACTCCAAAAGCCAAACGGTTTATTTATACGGATTTACTAACAGCAAATAACATGAAAAAAGCAATTTTAGCGTTGCTGCTGGTAATATTATTGCTGGCAGTGGCAGGCAAACTATTTGCACAAACCGGCAATTGCGTTTCGGGCAATTGTGTAACCGGTACCGGGAAAATGGTGTATGATGACGGCAGCGTTTACGAAGGTAGTTTTGTTGATGGCCACAGGCAAGGCCAGGGCAGTATCGTAGCCAACGAGTTTGTATACACCGGCCAATGGAAAGAAGACAATTACAATGGAAAAGGCAGCTTAAAGAAAAGGCCCGATAAGGACAGTCCATTTTATGTTCAATTCGACTGCACGTTTGATGCCGGTGACATTGACGGACCGGGCAAATATTCAAATTTTTACAATGGCGATACCGTAATAGCTTATACCGGCAATTTTAAAAACGGCAAATACTTTGGTAAAGGCAGCTTGCGTATTGGCCACGATTGTACGCTGTACAGCGATAGCTGGACCGACTCCGATAATTTTACCTCGGGTAAAGATGTGCTGGATAAACCGCCTGTAACACTTTACGGCAGTTACGTGGCGGATGCCTTCCAAAAAGTCGAAGTTAGGGATTACACAGCGCCCGCCCAGGCATCGGTAAAAACGTTTAAAAAGTTTTATTTCCATCGGGTCAATTCGGCCATCTTGCGGGACAACTTGATGACAACGGAGTTAGTAAACACACTTCCCGGCCCAAAAACAGGCAGCATCACCATCAACGTAAATGAAAACTCCATAAAAATAGCCGCCGATGGCGACGACGATAAAAATTATACTATAAAAAAGGTTGGCGAAGACATTACCGATCAGTACGGCGACAAAGCACTTATCATTAATTGTACCGACGCGACCGGTATAGAATGTACAGTAACCATACACCGCGATTATGCCGATAGGTCGGATAACGAAATGGTAATTAACGTTAAATACCCCAATGGCACCGGGAAAGGATATTACTGCACTTTAGAGCAAAACCTATTTGAAAACTAAACAACATGAAAAAACTAATCACCACCCTAATTTTAAGCGGGATGCTTGTTACTGCCTTTGCGCAAAAAACATTCAAACCAATTCATTATACCATGATCTTTAACGGGGCCAATAAAACGGCAGCCCAGGGAGAGATTAAGATCAATTTAAAAGACTCTACCATTACCGTTGCAGATAGCCCCGTTAAAAAGTTTAAAATTATCGCCATTTCGCCCGACGAGAATGCTATTGACGAAAACAAGGTGCTGCAAATGTGGGTCGATTTTTTGTGCGATGGGTCCGATGGCACGTCGTGCACTATTCGTGTGGTGAGGGCAAAGGAACCTAACGGCGTAAATATTTTGAATGTACAGCTAACCTATTCGAGCGGCGACCCGGTAATTTACGATTGCGATTACATGCAGGAAATTTACGCCGACTAACCCTACATCTGCCAGACCCATGAAAAAAATATTCGCCACAATTATACTCTGCGGAATGCTTTTTACAGCTTTTGCACAAAAAACGTTTAAGCCCATTCATTTTACGTCCTTTATGCAAACCCAAAAATCTTTGGATTTTAATGGGGACAAGGATGGCCCCGAACAGCATATTTCCGGGTTGATCCAGATAAACGCAAAGGATTCCGTATTCAACATATCTGTTGATGCTCAAACAGCATTAACGTTAAAAATATCAAGAATTGACGACGAGTTTAACGACGGCCAATATGATAAGATAGTCCAACTTTCGTGTATGGACGATGCCGGAAAAAAATATGGTGTCAGGATTGTTCGCACAAAAACCTCATCCTACACTTACATGAAATTGTACATATCGCCGGAATCAACTATGATTTATCAAACTTATTACTGTGATTATTTAAAGAAACTTTATTAATGAAAAAGCTCATTGTAACATTGGTTCTATTGCTTGCTGGCGGCATGGCTTTCAGTCAGCCCAATATCAGCCCGTCAGAAAAAGAAGGCACCGACCTTTACAAACAAGGGAAAACAGATGAGGCCATTACCACTTTTAAAAAGGCATTGGCCGAAAACCCGCAAAGCCTATACAGTATGAATGCGCTGGGCAATTTATACCTGATGAATTCCAATTACCGGGACGCCTACACAGTTGCCGACAAAGGTTTTAAACTTACCGGCGGTGCGCCAAATTTTATGGTGGTAAAGGCAAAGGCCGCTATCCGCATCAACAAAGCGCAGGAAGCCCTGACTATGGTAGATGATTATTTAAAAACACATCAGCCTAATTTTATGATGTTGTTCGTAAAAGGCTCGGCGTATAATGTTTTAGGCGACATGCAGCAGGCTTTAACCTATTTTAGCCAAAGCCTGGCCGCTAATCCCGATTTCCCGGACGCATATATTGGCAGGGGGAAAGACCTGGATGATATCGGCCGCTACCCCCAGGCGATAAAGGACCTGGACAAAGCCATCTCGCTCCGCGAGGATAACGCACAGGCATACTACTACCGCGCATTAGCGTACTTTCACTCCGGCAATTTGAATGCCGCGTTGACAGATTGCAATAAAACCATGGAGCTTTCGCCCAAATATTTCGAGGCGCTGGAATTTCGCGGAGTAGTGTATACCAACTTAAAGCAAACTGATAAAGCAGTGGCCGATTTGAACGCCGCTATTGCCCTGGCACCCAATCTCGCGGTTTCTTACTACCATATGGCCGGCGCTTACATGTATGCAAAGGAGTACGAAAAAGGATTGCCGTTCATCAATAAAGCAATGGAAATTATACCCAATGCCAAAGAGTATTTCTGGATCCGGTGCAGGCTTTACCTGTATTTAAGTAAAAACACCGAAGCTTTAGCCGACGCTCAAAAAGCGATGGCCCTGGATGATAAGGCGCCCGACGGATATATATGCCTGGCAACCGCGCAATATAACCTGGATAAATATGACGATGCCGTAAAAACGGCGACAAAGGGCATTTCCGTTAATCCCGATTACTATTTATTATATATGCTGCGTGCGTCATTTTACAGGGACAAGGGAAACACGGCAATGGCCGATGCCGATGACCAAAAAGCCAAACAACTAGCCGGCAATATTAAATAAATGAGAACCGTAGTTGCATTAGTCTTGATGATGTGCATTTCCGGGGTGTACGCGCAATGCACATCGGGCAACTGTATAGCCGGCACCGGCACGTATAATTATGGCTGGTGTGTGTATACCGGCGAATTTAAAAACGGTAAGCCAGAAGGCAAAGGCGTGATGAAATACGACGACTATACCTATATGGGCAACTTTGCCAACGGGTTGGAAGACGGTGAAGGGGTGATAATTCACAAAGATGGCTCCCGCGAAAATGCTAGCTACCAGGCCGGAAAAAAGATCGTTTCGCAGCTGGAGCGGATTGCACCTGAGGATTACAAGCCCCTTGCCATGCAGAATATACGATGCATCAGCGGCGATTGCATTACCGGGTATGGTACTTTTCAGTTTGATTCGGGCGGAAAATATACCGGTTACTTTAAAAACCAGCGCTTTGAAGGACAGGGGAAATTTGAATTTGCCAACGGCGATAAGTTTGAGGGCAATTTTCACGACAACGAAAAGGTAAGCGGTGTATATCGCTATTTTACCGGCGCAGTTTACAGGGGCAATTATGATAGCAGCGGTATAGAATATAATGGCACCATAACATCGCCTAATGGTTTTAGTATACCCTATGTTAACGGCATCGCCCTAATTCCCCCGGCGCCGGTAATCCCTCCGGGTGCTGATCTGCGTGGTGATCAGCCGCAAAAGGCAGCACCGTCCGGACCGGTAAAAATATCCTGTTCGGTATGTTTTGGCTCTGGTGTTCAAAGGCATGTCGAAGATTGGTCGAACCCAACTTCCACGCACCTGGTTTCTGTTTCAACTCCGTGTTACAAGTGCCATGGTACCGGTTATGAATTATTTTGAACGCTATTATTCGATTATTTGCGCTATTAAATAAGCTATTGCCCATATTTTTTATATATTCCGTGATAAATATCTTTATGAAGCATTTTACCTTCATGTTGCTGTTGATCACTCTCCTGCGTTTTACGACTGGGGCACAAACCACGAAGCAACTGGTTGATTCGGCAGTGTTTTATAAAAATATCAACTACTCTAAAGTGATCTCATTTGCTGCGCCGGCCTACAAAAAAGCCAGCGCTGAAAAAAATGACAAACTAACCGGCGAAAGCGCCTACATGCTGGGCGTTGCCAATTATTTAGCCGGCAATTACGATGAATCTTTACGATGGTATTTCATCTCCGAAAAAAACTTTCAAAAGGCCAGAGACACCAGCGGACTAACCGACTTATATTCGGATATGTGCATTTATTACATTAAGCAAAAAAAATTCGCCCAGGCAAACGAGGTGAGCCAAAAAGCGATAGACTACGCCATGGCCATTAATGACATTGCGCGGCATGCCACCGCTCTAAATAACCGCGGTTTGTTTTTATATGATGAAGGAAAACCCGACAGCGCTATTACCGCGTTCAATGCCAGTTATATTTTATATAAAAAGATCGGCCAAAAAACCGGGATGTCCTACTGTCTCGATTATCTGTCGTCAGCGCTATCCGATATAGGGAACTATAAAAAAGCCCGGGAATTGATGAATCAGGCCAGGGAACTGCGCGAAGGTATCGGCGATAAAACCGGGGAAGCAATTGCTATCAACAATATTGGCGAACTTTATTTGAAGCAAAATAAATTACCGGAAGCGGAGCGTTATTTTCTGGAGGCTATTGCAAAATCGCACGAACTGAATTATACCAACCTGGAAGTTTATACCTATAGCATGCTGGCCAAAACCTACCAGCAACAGGGTAATTATAAGGCAGCCTATGCCGCGCAAACTACTTATGTCGAAAAAAATCAAAAATTCCAGGATGATAAGCGGGTAAAAACAATAGAAGAGTTGCAGACACAATACGAAACAGATAAAAAAAAGGAACAGATAAAACTGCTCAACAAACAAAACACCATTCAGCAACTGCAGATCAGGCAGCGCAATACAACCATAACGGTCATCATCACAGCCTTTGCGTTAGCGCTATTGCTGGCCTATCTTTTTTACTCGCGCTACCGGGTAAAGCAGGAGGCACACCTGCAGGCCGAAATGATGCACCAGCAAACGCTTGCTTCAAAAGGTATTATTGAAGCTGAAGAACGCGAACGCGAGCGCATTGCCGCCGAACTGCACGATGGCGTAGGGCAACTGTTTACCGCCGTTAAAATGAATATGGAGATTTTGGTTGAACGCTTTATGGTGAAACAGCCGGGAGCGGCCTTACTTGCTGAAAAAACGATGGCGATGGTGGACGAAAGCTGTATCGAAGTCCGCTCAATAGCGCACCAGATGACCCCGAATGCCCTGATAAAAAGCGGGCTGGTTTCTGCGCTTCGCGATTTTATCAATAAGATCCCGACTGAAAAATTAAAAATCGCGCTGGAAACCAAGGGAATTGACAAACCGCTGGACAGCACCACCGAAACTGTTTTATACAGGGTGATACAGGAATCGGTAAATAATGTGATCAAACATGCGGCGGCCACTTCGCTGGATATCCTTTTGATGTGCGATGAGCACGAGATCACCGTATCCATAGAAGATAACGGCAAAGGTTTTGACAGCAGCGATAAAAGTAAATTTGGCGGTGTCGGCCTTAAAAACATCTTTAGTCGTGTTGAATATCTTAAAGGAACGGTTGATATATCATCGGCGCCGGGCCGGGGGACCTTAGTAGCCATATTTATACCACTAACACAGGCATCATGACAAACAACCCAAAACGCATTTTTATAGTAGATGACCACCAAATGGTGATCGACGGCATTAACCTGATGCTGGAAGGCAGGCCCGAATTTGTAGTGGCAGGCGAAAGCACGAAGCCTGCCGAGGCTATCGAGCTGCTTAAAACAATTGCTGTAGATATTTTAATAACCGACGTGGGGATGCCGGGGATGAGCGGCGTGGAATTGAGCCGGATTGTAAAAAGCAGTTTCCCTGGTATAAAGATCCTGGCCCTGTCCATGTTTGGCGAAAGCCAGGTGATCGGAGAAATGATCGACGCAGGAGTATCGGGCTATATCCTAAAAAACTCGGGCAAAAAGGAATTGATTGAAGCGCTCAGCAAAATTGCCGAGGGCCAGAATTACTTTGGCCAGGAGATCACCCTGCAGCTGATGAAATCGTTTAAACGCAGCCAGGAGGAGTTAAAGCTAACCGACAGGGAGATCGAGATCATCCGAATGATCGAAAAGGACATGACCACCAAAGATATTGCAGAAACGCTGTTCATTAGCGAGCGGACTGTTGAAACCCATCGAAAAAATATCCTTCATAAAACCAATACCCAAACCGTGGTAGGCCTGCTTAAATATGCCTATGATCGTAAGATCATCTAATATCATATTTCTTTTCATAATATTTTTTACCAATAGTACGTAGTAAAATATGCCTACTGCTCGGTATTTACTGGTAATAAAATATTAACGTGCTTTGTTAAGCAGCTGGTAAATAACTACTTGCTGTTTAACAATCATCCTTATGAGCAGTTTATACCATCCAACAATCAACAAAGTATTATTATTATTTCTATTTATTGGTTTCGTCCTTCAGGGGTGCAAAAAAACGACACAAAAACCTGTGGTACCGCCAACTACAGCATCAACTTTTAAGCTCGACGGCACTGCAACTACCATCGATTCAGTATCAGCAATGCTTTACTCGAATGGCGCCGGCCGGCAAATGGATATTTATGCCTATAAAGGCGGCCAGGAAGTGCTGGAATTCCATTTTGCCCCCACTGTTGGCATCAAAACCGCCGGCACCGTTTTAGGTTCTGGCGCTTTTTTGACTTATATGGAATCGCCCATTCTCAGCTACGACTCGCAATCAGGAACATTAAATGTTACGGTTTGCGATACGATAGGAAAAAAGGTGGTAGCTGATTTCAACTTCATGGCAAAGCAATATCCTTATACCGATCCTGCCGCAAAAAACATTACCGAAGGTCATATTTCCATCACCAAGATCAACAAACAATAATCATGAAAAATAAGAAATTTTTACCCGGCATCGTCGCGTTGATCGTGCTGTGCTCAACACAGGTTTATGCACAATTACCCGTTTTGGAAAAAAGTTATGATATATCCCGCAAGGCAAAAAATGGTTTTTTGGGCGGGATAGAAGTTGACCAGGCAAAAGGCACTTTTGATATGATCTACGTTTTGCGCTCGAGCGATCGAAAGATCAAACGCGAGATCTACACTTTTGATAAGGAGCTAAACCTGATCAATACGGTTAAAGATGAGGAAGAAATTGAAAAAATGAGAACCAAATACAAATGGTTTAATTTTAAAGGCGACACCCGTGTAACTCACAGTTTAACCGCGTCCGCAAACCTCACCCAAAAACTGGTATTCCGAAAAAAAGAGATCACCTGGAAATACCTTTGGTTAACAGGCAGCTATCATAAATCAGTTAAGCAGCTGGAAAAGGTTAAACCTAAGTCGGATAATAGTGAAAGCTACGTTTTTCGGGGCGGGGCATATGAGGTAAAATCGGATAGCATTGTATTAATTGTTGCCGGAAAGCAGGAAAAGAAAAACGACCTGGCAGGATCAATGATGCATTACCAGATATTAAGCTGCGATAACGACGTGAACATAAAAACCCTGGGTACTATTGATTTCCCTTATGCCAATGCGCCGATCTATTCAGCGCCGCTTGAAGACGACAACTCCGAGATGGATAATGATGATAGCCCGCGCGACTGGATATTAGTATTTGCGCCACAGGGAGGCTCGGGCCTGGGCGATGTGAGCGACCCAAAAACTACCAACTACACTTATGTGCGTTTAAATACACGTGGCGAGGTGTTGGAACGGTTTAATTTCGAGTCGCCAACCAATGGGTGGCGGGTATTAGGCGCTTATGAACACGAAGGCTCGGTTTTTATGTACGGTTCTGCAAATAACAAGGACGCCGGGTCGAAATATATCAACCAGATCTATAAAACCACCATGGTGCCAACTACTTCGGCCGATGACCAGGAGCAGGAAGAATCCAGCTCGGGTTCAAGCGGTTTTGGAGCTATAAAAAGCGGGATCTCCATAATTGGGGGTTCAGCCGACCTCGGTATCACCCAATCAAAAATTGACGCGGTGCTTGACGAATTGAAATACACAAATTTCCAGATCGGTAAGATCAGCAACGGAAAGTTTGATTTTCTAAGTTCGCCCTCTGTTGACGAGTTTGATCAGAAAAAGGAGAAACCAGCAGGCCAGAAAAAATTTGTTGAATTTGACGGCAAAAGCTTTGTGATCAACGGGATATCGTTTTCACACTCCGGCGACATATTTGTAAACGGGCAGGACTTTAAAAAAGCTAAAGGGCGACGCAGCTATAAGGGCGTTTACATGTTCCAGTTTTCTAATACCGGCGAGTTGAAGCGGAATTACGGCGTTTTTTTAGATCAAAGTAAAACGTCGGGGTTCTTTAGCAGTTCGCCGCTTACCTCAGACAATATCGCCTCAAAAAGCTTTATGCAGGAATCGGCCGACGGTAAAAACCTCTACTGGATGATGCGTATGGCAAAATCGATCCACAAAGAGTCTCATACTACGTTTGGCGGAACGTACAACACAACCACAACAACCTGGTCGCCGCTTTACAGTATCGAATACGGATCAATAGATATCGTAAATAACCAGCTTTCGGATTTTAATACTTTAGGCGAAAGTGAAAAAAAGAAGTTTTACTTATATCCGAACGTAAACGGAACGACGATCAGCAATTACAGCCTGTTTTTTAGTGAAACGGAAAAGGGAGACAAAATATTGATCTCACGGGTCGATCTTTCGAAATAGAAAAACTACTCCGCAAGCAATATCGGCCATCATAAGGAATTTTTAGGAGTTCTTTATGATGGCTGTTTTGATTTGGATGTACCGTGAAAAGCTTAACCCTGCCAGGTGCTTTTTAAAAGGCGATATTTTTCAGCCTCTTCCAAAGTGAGCACCGTTAAAACATTCAGGGATTTTCCATCGCGGCCGGTAAAAGCATAATTGCTTTTTTGGGCGGTTTCGAAGAACTGGATGCTATACTGGTCCCTGATCTTGGTATTGTTCCTGGTTATTTCCGCGAAGATGGCTTTGAAATTTTCCTTCTGGCTGGCTGTAGCAACTGATTTGTTTAAAGCCACTGATTTGTTAAAACCCGCTGATTTGTTTAGCATGTATTTTTACTTCTTTTTTACGTTTATCGCGGACAGCCCCTTTTTGCCCTGTTCGGTTTCGAAAGTGACAAGGTTATTCTCCTTTAAGGGTTCCGTCAGGGAGTTGATGTGTACGAACACACTTTCCTGGGTTTGCATGTCCTTGATAAAGCCGTAGCCTTTTGCTTCGTTGAAAAAACTCACAATACCATTTCGCACGGCATCATAAGGCACGTCTTCCTGCCTGGCGGTGCCAGTCTGGATGTCTTCCGCATTGATCCTGATTTTTTTGGACGGGTCGGGCGGCGTGGACGTAATATTCCCATGCTCATCGATGTAGGCCATCATGTCCTCAAGGCTTTTGCCCTTGCTGCCATTGGCTTTGCGATCCTCGGCTTTTTCTTTTTTTTCCTTAGCCTTTTTTAAGCGGGCCTTTTCTTTTTCTTTTTTGCTGAATGTTTCTGTCGATCTTCCCAAACTATGCCTTTTTTACTTTAACAGCCCCTGGGCCTTTTTTTCCTTCTTCCACATCGTAAGTAACCTCATCGCCCTCGCGGATCTGATCGATCAAGCCGGTAACGTGCACGAATATTTCTTTGCCGCCGGTGCTGGGTGTAATAAAGCCGAAGCCTTTTGACTCATTAAAAAATTTTACTGTTCCTGATGCCATTGTTGTTATTATTAAATAAAGTTGCAAGGTACGCTTTATTTATTAGAAATGGCAAAATCATATTAGAGCGCAACTTGGCGCTTTATTTTCAAATAATCGCCAGCCAATGTAAAGCGTCTATAGGTGGACGTACCCATATGATGCAATGCGGTTTAAGGAGCTGTAACACCCTGAACGGCATCGAGATCAGGTCTAATTGCGGTTAAAAGCCTGTTTTTACTGGTGGCACCAAGTGTGGGGTTAGCTTTCAAAAAATCCCGTCTTAGTGCCGATGCCGTTTCAGAACCACTTTCGGGCGTCCACCCGGGAGGCATCACGAGGTATAATAATTTATTTTTTATTCCGGCTGCATTTTTTAAATCGCGGTAAAGCAGCAATATTTCGCCAAAATACAGATCTGAAAAATTGGTAACATCGAGGTCCCTCTTGATGCCGTAGTTGGCCTTTACCTCTTTTTTTAGGGGCTGCAGCGTGCCGAACAACCAATCCCAAACCGGTAAAACCGAAGCAAAGTTAGTGTCTATATACAGCGGGTTATTTGCATGGTGCGCGCGGTGATGTGCCGGCGTGATCATAAAATATTGTAGAATTCCTAAACCCCCATTTTTTAAGGACCGGTCACTGATATGGATAAACGCCCCCCATGCACTGTCGATGGCGATGATCGCAATAAACATCGCCGGGTTAACCCCCAAAAACATACATACCACCAGGTGAATTAAAGTAGAATAGTAGATCTCTGCAAAAAAATGGATCCACGTTACCGTCATATTTAATTCAGTCGGAGCATGGTGAGGAGAGTGAAAACACCACAAAAACCTGACGCGATGTGAGCTGAAATGAAACACCCATGTCGAAAACTCCCAGCACAAATAGCCATAGATCCAGCTATACCAACTTAAGTTGACGGTGAACGGTACCAATTTTTGAACATGTGGCAGCCAGATCCAAAACATGTGGAGCAAAATCAATTTTGGCAAAAGCTGGTAAACCAGCAAAGCCATAAAAGACGGCTTATAGTTTACCGCTACTTTTTTAAAGATCAGCCTGTACTTAGCATAACCTTTAGTATTGCCTTTTTCCTGCTTTAAAAGCTGAGTAATAAGCGTTACGATTTCCCATAAAATAAAGGTGGTATTTAACAGCACGATCACCGATACCAGGCTTAAATAATAATCATGCGTTAATGCGGGTTGGATAATGCTGCCCACAAAGCCCTTACCTTTTAGGGAGTGATATATATCCATCCAGTAACCCGAAACCAGGTTATAGAGGATAAAACCGAACGCGAGCACGAAAATTACATTTTCAGTAATTCTCCAATTCCTATTTAGTTTTTTGGTAATCCCCATTTAGTGACCACCTGGTACAATGGTCATCATCAAAAATAATAATTTTTGCGGCATTTTAAAGCGCAAAAGCCATTGTCGGCTTTATAACACGTGCTGTGCCCTTATTTCAAATAAGCAGGCAGGATAAATTTAATGCCTCCCGCGCCTGCAATGATTGCTTTGGCTGCTATCCGGTAAAATAGCGAGTGTTCCAGCACGCCCGGTATCATTTTAACTTGTGTGTTCAGTTTAGCCAGGTCGGGCATTTGCGTAAAATAAACATCCAACAGCAGGTTACCGTTATCTGAAATAGCAGCACCATCTTTTTTGTCGCTCATGCGGATTACAATACGTGCATCCGGGAAATGACGATTGAGTTGTCGCATTACCAATTGCAACGCTGCCGGTAATACTTCAACAACCAGCGGATAGGTAATACCCAACTTAGTCACAAACTTGGCCTCGTCGCCTATCAATATAAATTCCCGGGCCATTGCGGCCAGTATTTTTTCGGAGGTGTGGATGCCGCCCCCGCTTTTTAAGGCATTGAGTTCGGTATCAAACTGGTCGCAGCCGTCAAAGTAAATATCCGGGTTTTTGGTCAGGTTAATCGATTGTACATTTAACCCATATTCACTCATCAAACTGGTTGTTTTAAAGGACGAGGATACCAAATTTAGTGAGGCGGCAAGGGCCCCGTCAGCAACCAGTAAGCCAACCAGGTTGGCTATGGTAGTGCCCGCTCCGAGACCGATCGTTTGTCCCGGTTTTATGAGTTTGATCGCCGCCCTTGCAGCATCCATTTTATAGTCGGTCATTGGGCATCGGCTGGTAAACAATTAATAATGCCGAATATAGGGAGTTTAAGGAAAAGGAAAAGTATAAAGAATGGCCGGTAAGGGCAGTTTTAGCTTAATTGATTTTTTTGAGCGGATTTGCTTACATTTAAGCCATCATATTATTTGTTAAAACCCCTGTATGAAACCAAAACATATTGACGGAGGCAAAGCGCGCCGCGTTCTGTTCAGAACTGTTGGTGGTATAATCGCCGTCATTTTACTGTTTGCTTCACTGGCATTAGTTTCGCATCGTGAGCATTTCCAGGCCATTATGTGTTTCCTTTTTGCAATTTTAATTATTGTATTTATTCTTCTGAAAAGAAGAGCCAATGCCATGGGATGGTTTGGTTTATTCGGGTTGACTTTATTGTTGTTGCTGGTTCTTGGATTTTATGCCATGTTGAATTGATTTGCAAGCGTTGCGTTAGTCAAATTTCAACACATGCCCCTCTTTTGAAAACTACGCAAAATGTCCTATAGGTAATCGTTGCTTTACGTGCTATTTTTATAGACAATAACATCGGCGTACAATTTCTCGCACGTTATAAAATTCAATTGGAACGGCAAGAGGCACTTACGACATCAGAAAAACTGTTGGTATGTATCCGAATATTCTTTAACGATTTAACATCCGCCAAAAAATGAGAACTACACTAAAATTCGTCCTTTTCATACTGTGCACGATAGCTATTTCCACACAATGCAAAGCACAGCTTTCCGCCAGCGGCCAACATGTTATAGACTCGTTAAAGATCACCGATCCTGACGAAGTAGCCATCTGTAAATTATATGATGACGCTGTAACAGAATATTTAACTGAACTGAAGCAATATACCGCCAACGGCGCTAAGCCAACCCAGGCCCAAACACAAGCGGTCAGCAAAAAATTCCACGACCGTGAACAAGCAATAAAACCGCAGATAGAAAGCTTTAAAAAGAAGGTGGCGTCAAATTATCCGCAACTCATGAATTTCGTACAATTCTGTACTTTTGAATCTATGCGCGTACTTGGCGCCATGGGATATAAAAATGGCGCCTATCCAAACTACCCGGTACCGGCAAATCATTAATTTCCCTTGATAAGCGTTTCCACAGTCTTCACACAATTCGCAAAAAAGCAGCCGTTAATCGCATTGTGCCTTCTTCAATCATAAACGGGAGATTTTGTTGGTATCATTAGCGGGTAGGAGTTTCATTCTCTATATTTACCTTCTATGAAGTATCAAAGCGTTTTAGCTGCCCTCCTTTTTTGTTGCACCCACGCTTTCGGTCAGCAAAACCTTGCCGAAAAATTGGGCTATCCTAAAGATGCCAAACTGCTCATCATTCATGCCGACGATGCCGGGTTCGCGCATTCGGCCGATTCGGCCATTATGCTGGCTTATCAAAAAGGCGCAGTGAACTCCGCCAGCATCATGGTGGCTTGCCCCTGGTTCCCGGAGATCGCTGCATTTGCCAAAGCACACCCCGAGATGGACTGGGGCATACATCTTTGCCTTACCTCCGAATGGAAAAACTATCGATGGGGCGGTGTGGCGCCTTCTACTGAAATACCAAGCCTGCTGGATAAAAACGGCTATTTATACGCAACCGATGCAGCGTTTGCCCAAAACGCCAAGGTAAACGAGGCGGAAAAAGAAGTGCGTGCGCAGATAGAAAAAGCAAAGGCCTTTGGAATAAAAATAACGCATATCGACAACCATATGGGCAGCATCCTGCTGGCATCGGCTGATGTGGTAAAAATGTACCAGCGCGTCGGCAAGGAATACAAACTCCCGGTACTTATCCCGATGAACCTGTATAAGCTGATGGCGCCAAAGCTATTGCCTGCGGTAGATATGCAGGGCGTTATAGTGGACAATTACATTATCGCTTTTACCCTTTCGCCGCCGGATAAATGGAAAAGCTTTTACAATAATAACCTGCAGCACTTAAAGCCGGGACTAAATGAGCTGATCTTTCACCTGGCTTTTAACGACGACGAAATGCGTGCCATCACCACCGGCCACCCCGATTATGGCGCTGCATGGCGCCAGCAGGATTACGATTACGCCACCAGCGACGACTTTAGGGCGCAGCTAAAACAACAGGGCATTTACCTGGTTACCTGGGGCGCCATAAAGAAAGCAGAATACGGCGAATAGATTTCATCAATAATACTTTCGGGCAGGCAATCAGAAATTTAATATTGCAGGTCAATTAATTACATTACATTTATCACGACACTGCTTTACAATGCCGTCGTCACGATCGGGTTCCGCTTATCAGCATAAAAACAACCATCAAATACAATGAAAAAAGACATCAACTGGCATCAACATCATAAAGATTCGTCGAGTTTTGGGCAGCACTTAGCCGACTCCGTCGCCAGTGGCATGGGCTCCTGGCGGTTTATCATCATTCAAACTACCATTGTCATCATCTGGATGGGCGCCAATGTGGTTGGGTTTATCAATCACTGGGATGTGTACCCTTATATTTTACTTAATCTCCTATTTTCAACCCAGGCCGCTTATGCCGCACCAATTATTATGATGGCGCAAAACCGCCAGAATGAGCGCGACCGCGCCAATGCCGAGCAGGATTTTAAAACCAATGTGGAAGCCAAAAAAGAGATAGAGGAATTACTGCAAAAGCTTAATTCCATTGAAATTGATAAGCTAGATAAGATCCTGGAATTGCTACAGGCCAAGACAGGTAAATAAGCTTAACTGACCAAAACAAACAAGCTTAGACGTTTTATGAAAGTGAGGTAGCGTGCCCGCCTGTTGCCCTCCCCTACTTAACCGGCAAATAAATAATTCCCCACTGTTTTAAGTAATCCTGCAGGGGCGCCATGCCCTTTGCAGCGCGGCGATCATTTACGCGGGCTTCATCTACTATCGGAGAAATCTTATATGTACGGGCACTGTCATCATAATAAAGCTGGCTGCCATAAAGTTGCTTTTTGCCCTGCCTTACCAAGATTCTATCCTGTAGCATTGCCACGCTTTCCGGGTCGACGTCGCTGTTAGTTTCGGCCTGCTGTATCATCGGAAGGTATTTTAGTTGTGTGAGCAAATCGGCGTGCTGGATCACCAAAAACAAAGCTGCATAAAGGTCGCCTGCTTCGCTGTAGGTCGGCCACCCCCTGCTATCAAGAATTGCCTTCACTTTTACCAGGTTTACAGAATCTGCAAGCGCCATTTGCCGGTTAACCACGACCAGGCCTGGCGCCTGCATCCCATCAGCTTTGCTGATGCTGTCGGCCTGCAAGCGGTATTTTTGATCGTCATCCTTGATTTGCTGTAATTCGCATTGTAAGGGTGAGTAAGCCGCCCGCATATTTCGGTTTACCATCGTTGCTATCGCCACCCACTCGCTTCGCTGATGAAGCGGTATTAACGCCGGGTCGGCCATTAACATACCGTATTTACTGAACTTGTACGCCGTTACGGCGGCCTGCAACTGCACAATGGCTGAGTCGGCTTTACCCGCTGCGGCCCATGAGCGCGCCGAACCAAAAACATCCATCGCCCTAACCGAATCTGGCCAGGCGGCGAATGCTTGCCTGAACAACAATGCAGATTTTGTGTAATTCCTCCCCTGGTAAGCAGTTTTAGCTTGCTGTACCTGCCTGCTATAAGTTGCCTGCCCGAACGACAGGTTAAATGCGATGGCGATGAACGGAAATATCAGCAGGCTGCTTTTGAAATGCATGGATGGATTTTGCTTTATAATACTGCTAATATCGTTTGTAAAAAGGTTTACAGGCGGGTTTTAACAGAATTTAACAATGAGTGTATTGGTCTTTGACTTATCGTTGAAAAAATTGAAAGCATAACCATATCAAAGCTTCCATAATTTTTAGTACGTTAGAAATTTATTAATCGACCTTTTTTTCATTTCCTTTAATATGACGACCAGCACATACCCGCATTGCCGGATAGCCCTAATACTTTTTACTTTTATTTGCCTCGCGCAAAGCGCTTTTTCGCAGCAGGTAAACATTATCCCTCACCCCCAAAGTATTGAAAAAGCCGGCGGGGAGTTTACCATAACAAGCACCACCAAAATTGTTTATGATCAGCCTGCCAGTAATGAATTAACTGTGGCGCTGGCGCCATTGGTCTTGAAGCTGCAAAAAGCGGCTGGGATTACGCTGAAAAGCACATCGCAAAAGCCGCGTAAAAATTATATCGAGATAGAGGTAACCAGCCGTATGCCGAAACCCGAAGCTTATCAGATCAGCATTGGCCCAAAAACCATAAAAATCGAAGCGGCAACTCCTGCCGGGGTATTTTATGCGGTACAATCGCTATTACAACTGCTGCCGGTTGAAATTGAAGGCTCCACGCTTGTTAACAATATACAATTAAAAATCCCGGCGATGATCATTGACGATGCGCCTGCATTTGCTTACCGGGGCTTAATGATGGACGTTGCGAGGCACTATATGCCGTATAACTTTTTGCAGAAACTGATCGACCTGATGGCGATGCAGAAAATGAACACCCTGCACCTGCACTTAACCGACAGCCAGGGCTGGCGGTTCGAGAGTAAAAAATATCCAAAATTAAACTCGATAGGCGCTTACCGCAAAGGCACACCGCTAAACTACACCTACGATTACGCCACCATGCCGAATGATACCCTTTATGGCGGCTACTATACCCAGCAACAATTGAAAAACCTGGTGGCCTACGCCGCAACCAGGTTTATTACCATCATCCCTGAAATCGAGATGCCGGCGCATTCCAGATCGGCTTTGGCGGCCTACCCGCAGTTTGCCTGCCTCGACAGTACCGGCAAGGCATTCCCCTACCCCGAGCAAATACAGGATGAATACTGCACAAAGGATTCGACCTTTATTTTTCTGACCGACATTTTGACTGAGGTGATGGATGTTTTCCCTTCCAAATACATCCACATTGGCGGCGACGAAGCATCAAAAGTAAACTGGAGAAAGTGCCCGATCTGCCTCAAAAGAATGAAAGATGAACACTTAACCTCGGTAGACGAGTTGCAGAGTTACTTCATGAAAAGGATAGAAAGATTTGTTAATTCAAAAGGACGGAACATTATCGGATGGGATGAAATATTACAGGGCGGCCTGGCGCCAAACGCAACCGTAATGAGCTGGACGGGCGAAGAAGGCGGCATTACCGCTGCCAAAATGGGCCACAAAGTGATCATGACGCCCGGCGATTATTGCTATCTGGACCACTATCAATCCACCGACGCTGCCGAACCGCTGGCCATCGGGGGGTTGGTAACGCTGTCAACTGTCTACAATTATCACCCGGTTCCGGCAGGCTTAACCGATGAGCAGGCAAAGCTGATCACTGGTGCACAGGGAAATTTATGGACCGAATTTGTGCCGACGCCGTCTCATGCTGAGTATATGTTTTTTCCACGCTCGATTGCGTTGGCCGAAGCTACCTGGAACATGACTAAACAACCGTACGATGAATTCATCAGCCGGCTGCTCCCCTATTTAAAGCGCCTGGACCTGCACAATGTCAACTATTCGCGCCACATGTTTGATATTAAAATGAGCACCGCTGCCGACCCGGTAAGCCACCAATTAAGCGCACAGGTGGAAGGAGTGCCACCCGGTTTCGACGTGTATTATTCCAGCGACGGTTCGCGGCCCACAGCGAAAGCATTCAAATATGCCGGTCCTGTAAAAATTAACGGCAATGAACAATTGAATATCGGGGTGATCTATAACGATCAACTGGTTGATGTGGTTCAAAAAACTTTTACAAAAAATATAGCCACCGGCAAACCCACCACTTTAAAAACCCCGCCCAGCAGCGACTATAACAAAGGCGGCGCCCATGCCTGGAATAACGGCATCATGGGCAGCGATACGCGCTACAACGACGACGAATGGCTGGGCTGGAACGGCCAGGACTTTGAAGGCACGATCGACCTGGGCGCCTCACAACCTATCAACACCATTACAACCCGCTTTTTCAACAAACCTAACGACTGGGTATACATGCCGGTATGGGTAAGCATATCCACATCAGACGACGGCATTAATTTTACAGAAGTTGCCCGCCGGACCGATTTGCAAAGCGCGAAAGAGGGTGTACAGGCTTTGAGCTTCGCGATGTGGGCGGCAAATGCGCGGTATATAAGGATCAATGCAAAGTGTTTAAACCCAATAGAAAAAGGGAAACCGGGGGAAGGGAATCCAGGGTGGTTGTTTGTGGATGAGGTGAAGGTGGATTGACGAGCGTCCGTCAAATGAGACAAATAAAATGGAAACTATAGGATCGTTAGGTAACGTTGAAATATACTTTTACTTAAAGCTTCAAAATGAAGAATTTATTAAAACACTAACACGCATGTTAGTGCCGAAGTTATTGGATGTGCGAATAAATAACTGGACGAAAAACAAATCAACAGAAGTTGAATTTGATTTAAGCCTTTTTGATCGCGATCTTGATAGTGACGAAGAAGTGGTTTTTCGGTTCCAAATTGGCGACAATTACCTTTCCATTACCTTAACGAAAGTAAGGGCAGTTGTTTGCATATATTTTAGGGCCTGGTATCTTTTGGACGATGGACTAGTTAGCGTTATCGAATACCTTCTCACAAATTATCAACTAATAATAGTAGGATTTGAATTGAATTTCAAATATGATGATTTGGACATTCAATCGATTCTTGACAGTCTAAAAAATGACGCCTTCAATTACCCGTTTATATTGAAACAACAAACGGCAACGACCCCAGAAATACACGACGACGGCAGGATTATGGGTGATTCAAGTTTGTTAAACTTGCTTGAATTAAAAGTGTATCCTGTTTTTGATATGATCAGGTGAATTGTAGAAATCCGCATCGGATTATGTTATAGCACCTGCGCTTTTCGAAAACTGTGCTATACCTTGTCGTACGACTATGGCTTCAAAGCCCGTAACTCCCTTGTTGGGAAGCGGTTTAACATCGGCTCAATATTTTCTTACTTTTCGGCGAGTATGCCTTATCCTCACAATTCTGATAGTATTCTTTGTATTTCGATAGGAGATTCGGTAATGGTCAACTTCAAAGGCGCGATATGTTCCGTCGTTGTTTTTACGGTATTTGTCCAAAGGATATACCAAAGGATTTTCAGGGAGGTTTCGAATCCTGGAAAGAATCTCCCGTTCTAATTCCTCAGAGTAAGTATAAAAGCCAGTTTCCTCTATAAATAGGATCGCATCAACTAATTGCTGAACGGCGGCTTTGTTCCATTTAATCACCATTGAGCTTTTTTCGCCTTTCGGCGAACATTAGCTCTACCTCATCATGGGTTAAATAATTTCCTGCCTCAATTTCGGCTTCCGCCTCATCGATCTCTTTATTATATTGATCTATAAAAGCTTCGGTATCATCAATGTCTGCTTTGTAATCATATTTCATGCTGTCCAAAAAGGCTATCAAAGTCTTTTCTTCCTGTTCACTGTGTGGATTAACCAATATGCTCATATACAAATTTATGAAATTTAAAATTTGAGCGCAACAATGAATTTACAGGGCAGTTTGGTACTCTCAATGACTTTTTATATCTGCAAATTTGAATATATACATTTTTGTATATATACTTTCAAAAGACAGAACGACGCAGGACGGAGACTTGATTACCGGGCCGTATAATTGAAATGAATGTAAAGACCTTCCGTTTTACCTCACTTTCTCGCACATGCCCTGCCCGAATAAAAAATATTTCAGACAAGCGCAAGTACCAGATGAAGGTAACAGGTTACCGTTAAGTCACGCATCTTACTAAAAAAGGACAGCCAGGTTCTATTTTATGTCAATTTTCTTTTTTTGATTTAAGACTTGAAACGTTCGACTCAAGACTTCAACTACGATATCTGCGCCACCACCTTCTCTATCAGGTTTTTTGTTGCGGTTGTACCGGCATAATCGTCCAGGTATTTTTCGTCCTTCGTATACATCTTAAACAGGCCGCCCTCATACTCAATACTTACCCAGCCCGTAAAGCCGGATTGTTTAATGATCTTAAACATCCGCAGGAAATCGGTTTCGGTATCATTCCCTGATGCATCAAACACATGGGTTTTTGCATGCACACCCTTTGCGTAAGGCATTAACTCGGTGATGCCTTTGTAGCGGTCGTACTCTTCGAGGCATTTGGTTTTCATATAACCGGCAATGTCCTGGGTTTCGGGTTTGGTGCGGTTGATGCAGAAGTTGCCAAAATCGGCAAGCGTACCGCAATGACTGTTATTCACCTGTTTCATCACCCCAGCGAGCCAGGCGCCGTTGCAGGAAATGCCTACATGATTTTCGACAATCACGTCGATATTTTGCTTTTTGCCATACTCCAGCAGTCGCCCTAAGCTGTCAACAGAAGCCTTGGCTACGTCATCAGGATTGCCTTCTCCCTCCACGTTCACCCTGATCATCGGGCAGCCCAACGTTGCGGCTGCATCTATCCATTGGTAATGGCTTTCCACCTGTTTAAGGCGCAATTTGTCGTCAAGGTTACCCAGCGACCCAGCTACGCCCAGCATGTCGACCATGATGCGCAAATTATAACAGTCGTTATCGGCTGCGCGTTTTTTCAGGTCGTTAAGGTAGGCGGTATCTTTAGCTTTATCGGCGAAGAACATAGAGCAATAGTCAAGTCCGGTAATGCCCAATTCTTTTGTTTTTGCCGCGAAATCCAATGGGTCGAGTTTCTTCGTCCAAAACTGGCTGGCGAAGGAAAATTGCGACAGCGACAGCTTAAAAAACATTTTTTTGTTTGATCCGGCGTATAAATAATCCGGCAGCGCCGCTGCCAAACCCAAACCTGCAGCGCCCATCGCAGCCTGTTTTATAAATCTTCTTCGGTTGGTTGTCATGGTCAATTGGTTTTTATTTTTGAGTTAGTAAGATATAAATTTAATTCTGGTTGGCACGTGTTCTTATTCGTCCCGGCATTTTACAAATACCCCATCTTCTTCAAATAAGCAGCCCAAATAGCATAAGCCGGTGTTTTAAGATGCAGCCCTTCGTAGGTATATTCACTCTTCAGCCTGCCGTCTGCATCAACAAACAGTTGAAAAATGTCTACAAAAGTATAGTTGCCGGCAGCTGCATTGGCCTGCAGCAACTTATTGACAGCCAGCACATGTTCTTCTTTATCATAATGCTGTGGAAAGTTGTGTATGGTTGAATTAACGGGTAGTATGCTTTGCACAAAAATTTGCGTTTTAGGGCATTTGGAATGTATTTCCTTAACGATTTCGAGATCATTCCCAGCGATCACTGCATCCGGGATATCCCTGGCAATATCGTTAATGCCCATCAGCAGGAAAACTTTGGAGGGCTGACGGTCGGTAATATCCTTAAGGCGCTTTAAAACGCCATAAGTAATGTCGCCGGCTATGCCCTGGTTGATAACAGTGGTATCGCCGGTCGCTTTTTTCCAGTTGCCCATTTGCGTAATGCTGTTGCCCAGGAAACTGATCCTGCCTGTTACGATCGGCTGTTTTGCAAATTCGGCCAAACGATATGTGGTATTTTCAGGCACAAAAGGTATGGTATCATACAGCCGTTGAGTGGTTATAGTTTGCGCCTGTACAGCCAACGGGAACAACAGTATATAGAAGAGGTATTTCATATTTTTAATTTAATAATTGAATTTGGCGAGCAAATGGCGCATTTCTTCTATTTAGAACCTAAGCTATTTGGTCGAAACGTTACTTGCGCTTCTTTCGGACTTTCGGACTTTACTGACTTTCGGACTAAACTATAACTGATCCAATGAATTGATCTTTAACGATTTCTTCAATTCTTCAAGCGATTTCGGGCTTTTTATGGTGATGTAGGCCGGCTCGTTGGGCAGCACATCGATAAAGTTGTCAGACAACCAAACTTCGTCATCACCAAAAGTAACCCCCACCCTTGGCGCCAGGGCTGTACTCGTTATTTTCAGCAAGTAATGATCGCCTTGCTTAGTGAGTTCAGTTGTAATTTGAGATTTGGAGTACTTCAGGTCTTTAGGCCGCTTAAAATAAAACTCATCAGAAGATATAACAGCGACTTTTGCATCGACAAGTTTTGTAGTGATGAATGTTTTTTCGGGATCATAGCCAATCTTGCTTAGTTCATCTTCGGGTATGCTTAAAGCAATGCTGCTGGCAAGCGCCTTTACCTTTGTTTCCGCTTTTTTTGTCCAAAGCACTTTGCCGTCAAAATTCATCAGTCTTACTTCCAGGGTAGCATTTTGGTCGGCGGTCAGGTCGGATACGGTGTAAACATTGATCTTCCCATCTTCCTCGTGCGCCGATACCAGTACGGGCGCATAAAAATGCTTCGCTAAATACATGCCGGCCTTGTGGCGTCCATAATAATCCGTTGTGGCCCAGGATATTACCGGCCAGCTATCGTTCAGTTGCCAGTACATAAAACCCATGGAAAATGGCCTGCGGCGGCGCATGGCTTCGGCATATATTTTCAAACTTTCGCCTTGCACCAGCTGGGCCAGGTAGTCGAAGGTGGCAAAATCAGCGGGGTCTTTGTATTCGGTTTTGATGATCTTGCCGATGACCGTGTTGCCATTAATTAAGAAATTCTTTTGATGCGCATTCATGATCTTCGACGTTGCTGAACGGTCGGCGGGTTCGGTAAAAGCATCTATGGTGGCCATATCGGGGAAACCCTGGATGCCTGTCTCACTCACAAAGCGATCCTGATAATTGGCCTGTTCTTCGATATCCTTATTGTTCCACCATACGCTGTAGTTGTGCGTGTCGCCTGAATGGAATTGGGGAGTTTGTTTGTCGAAATCAGCATTCGGAGAGCTGGAAGTAAACGGAATTTCGGGCGTTAACCTGTTAGTGATTACCGGTATAACATTACGGAAGGTTTCATAGTAGTCAAAATAAGTTTTGCCTGGTGTCGGGGCCGACATCATTTTGACGAATAGGGCCTTGAAAGCATCGGGGATGAGGTCAGTGTCGAAGGGCGCACCGGGCAGGAATATTTCGTTGTTGCCGCACCATATGGCGATGCAGGGATGGTTGCGCAGCCGGCGCACCTGGTATTCCACCTCTTTGGACACATTTTCCTTGAGGAATTGCGGGGGTGTTGCGTTGGCAAACATAAAATCCTGCCAGATCATAATACCCAGTTCGTCGCACTGGTTGTAAAATTCCTGCGTTTCATAATAACCGCCACCCCACAGCCGCATCATATTCATATGTGCATCCGCCGCAGCCTGCAAAAAGTGGTGGTAACGTTCGGCGGTCATCCGGGTAGGGAAGTGATCGAACGGAATAATATTGGCACCCTTGGCAAAAACGGGTATGCCATTCACGATAAATTCAAACTTGCGCCCCAGCGAATCCCGTTCCTTGTTCAGCACCACCGAGCGCAATCCCGCTTTGGTTGCTACCTCATCAGTTGTATGGCCTCCGGCAGTCAGCGTTACTTTAAACTGGTACATATCCTGTTTGCCGTATCCATTGGGGTACCATAGTTTTGGGTTAATAATATCCAACGGGTAACTGATTTCGTTTACACCGGCATGCAGCGTAACAGGATAAGTGAACGATTTGCCAATACCGCTTTGGGAGTAGGCTATTTTTAATATCGCATTAGTGTTCACCGCCGAAAGCACACGCACATCGGCATTAATATGGGCAGCACGGCTATTAACGTCACTTTGCCGGATGCCGAGGTCCAATATTCTTTCGTCATCCCAGGTTTGCAGGTATACCGGCCGCCAGATACCGCAGGTAACCATATTTGGCCCCCAATCCCAGCCACCTTCATAAGCTGCCTTCCGTATATAGCTTTTAGGACCGCCGCCAAGCAATTTAGCCAGCGCGCTGGTATCCTTATCATCAGGATGCGCCTTATCAAGCCGCGCAAGCTCGGGCTTTATAGGGTGAAAAATGATGGATAACGTATTGCTCCCTGGCTTTAAGTATGGTTTGATGTCCACACGCCATTCGCGAAACATATTATCAGTTTGCATGATCACTTTGCCGTTGAGCGAAACATCATCCAGCGTATTCAAACCCTCAAAAACCAGGTCGATATGTTTGCGCTTAAGCAGGATCTGGTCGGCAGTTAATGTTCTGCGGTATTCCCATTCCGAATCGGATACCCATTGCACTTTTTTTTCGTTGTCACGATAGAAAGGATCGGGTATCAGTTTTTGGGCCATCAGGTCGGTATGGATAAGGCCCGGCACCGCGGCGCTGCGCCATTGCGCCAACTCAGGTTTCGAGCCATTGTGTTCATGAAATTCCCAGCCGCTTTCGAGCGATATCTTCTGCGTTTGCGCAAAAGCTGCACCGCCAAATAAAATGCAGGCAGTAATGATGGACAGTATTTTTTTCATATTCCGGTTTTGTAATTGTAATTGTTGTACAATTTTACCCGGACGGCTGCAAGCAGGAGTGCCACTTTGCATAAATAAAAGTGGTACTATGAAAAAGTGGGGTATCACGCGAAAATTGATGGTTAGTCTGAAGTTGGAAGTTAAAAGTCCGAAGTAAAGAAAAAGGGGAAATTTGACATAGGACTTTCTCACCAAAAAGGTGATTTCAACTTTGACCTGTTTTTTCGAGTTCGCGCAAATGTGCCATTAAAACATTTTTTTCTTAGCTTGTCCGCTCTTTAAATTTCATCGATCCCAATCAAAAATTTACCTTAAAAAGCGAACGTTATGTTGAATAAAACCCTCCGGTATTTTTTAAATTGTTCATTCATTATTTTGCCTGCGCTTTCGTTCGCCCAGGAGACTACGATCAACAACTCCCGGATCACCATGCGTCTTGACTACGAAGAACGGGCCTGCATCACATCACTCATAGTTAACGGCCAAAAAGTGATCGGCGACCCGGATGGGATATTTACCTCAGTAACCGTACATGGTAAAATATATTCCTCGCTGCATTTAAAACAAAAACCGGTACTGGTTAGCGATGGAAATATCATCAGGCTCAGCGGCATTGACTATGGCAATGATAGTTTCGATATAAAAGAAAACTGGCTTTTTATTAAAAATGATAAAGCAATAAAGTGGACGATAGAAAGAACCTGCAACAAAGCGGTAAAAACCGATGAATCTGCAACCCCGGTTCTTAATTTCGACAGCATAAATACCTGGGAAGGCGCTTACCAGGGCTATGGCGGTGTAGCCTGGTTTTATTTATTTAACCAGAAATTGGAAACCTATGGCGTGCACACCCGTTCGTCGGATTTTTGGAACAGCAAAACCGGCAACGGGCTAAACATTACCGTTGATGCACCGGGCCAAAATGTAGCCATGAAATATTCGCGGACCAGCGACGACAAACTGGCTTATACCGTCAGCACTTCGGGTAGGCAATTCGCCTTCAAAATGGATACCGGCACCAACCGCCGGCGCTTTGTAAGGGGCAGGACAGATGTGTGGGCGCCGATTACCATTGCAGCGGGCGTGAGCAAACAAACCATTAGCTTTAGCTATTTCGATTTTCAGCAAAAATATGGCAGGGGGGAATTTAAAGGCGTTGACGGCGGGCAGGTGAGTGGCGTGCTTAACACTATAGCCCGGATAGGCGTAATTGACTCCCTGCATTTCGGCGGAAACAGCTGGCATACGCCGTATGGGCCAATTTGCCTGCACGAACAGTATATCGCGCAAATGGGGCTGGCGATCAACGATCCGAAATATTTGCAAGGCTATGAAAGTTGTCTGGACTATTACTGCACCCATGCCATAAAACCCGACGGCCGTGTTTACCCCCGCTGGGCCTATACTAATGAAGATGCCATGCCGGGCAAGTTTAATAAATATGGTTTTTATGAAGCGCAATGGGGCATATTGATGGATTCGAACCCCGACCTGGTGACTAATATTGCCGAACTGTATGACATGACCGGGAATAAAACCTGGGTTAAAAGTCACCAGGCCGATTGTGAAAAAGCCCTGGATTGGATTTTAAAGAGAGACGGCAACGGCAACGGTTTGGTGGAAATGATGACCGATAACATGAGCGAAAAAAAGAGCAGCGACTGGATAGATATCATCTGGGCATCGTACGAAAACGCTTTTGTAAACGCCAAACTTTACCACGCGCTGGTTAAATGGGCCGATATTGAACGCCAATTGAATAACCCGATCAAAGCAAAGTATTATGGAAACTTTGCTGCCAGGCTAAAGGCCAGTTTTAATAAGGACATTAAAAACGGCGGCTTTTGGGATGCCGAAAATAGCTGCTACGATCACTGGCGCGATAAGGACCAAACGATGCACGGCCGCAATATGGTTACGCCGGTAAACTTTATGGCGATAGCATACGGCATTTGCGACAATGCCGTGCGAAAGAAGATCATCCTGGATAAAATTGAAGCTCAAATGCAGCAGGAAAAGCTTTTCTTCTGGCCATTATGTATGACCTCCTACGCACCCGGCGAGGGTAAAGAATGGCAGTTTCCGTTTCCCGGATATGAAAACGGCGATCTGTTTTTATCCTGGGGATCCATCGCAGTAAAAGCCTATGCTGAATATGACCCGGCTATCGCGATGAAGTATGTGAAGAATGTACTTGAACAATACAGCAAGGACGGCCTTGCATTTCAGCGGTATGCCCGTGCAAAACATGATGGCCAGGGCGATGATATATTATCGGGCAACAGCCTGACCATCGCCGGGTTATACCAGGCTATTTATGGGATAAATCCGTTGTATAACCGTTTTTACCTCGATCCACATATCACTCCTGAACTTGCAGGGACTGCACTCAATTATAATTACAGGGGTAATAAGTTGGCCATAGCACTGAATAATAACAGCTATTCGGTCTCCGGCGAAAAGTTTAAGGTAACGGCTAATACCGATTTTGGTTTTTATGCGACGAAAAACCAGCTATCGTATTTTAACGGAAGCAGCGCGGCGGTTTCGCTGCAGGCCACATCGGCAAAGCCATTGTCCGTCACTATAAATAAGTGGAATGCTGAAAAGATGGAATGGCAGCAAAATGCAACCCGGCCGGTTGTATATGTTTTGCAGCAGTTAAAACCGAATACAGGTTATCAGTACTCAGTTAACGGCGGCGGCGTGAAAAAAATTAAAAGCAACTTAAAAGGAGAAATAACCATTAATAGCACCGCAAAATCCGCTGCGGAAAGCTTTGTGGTAAGAAAAGCAGACTAAGTTTTTTTAACGCTGTTATAAATAAAATATAGTACGAAATCGGGCTAATTTTTCTTTAAAAAATTAGCCCGATTTCGTTTTTAAATTATATTTTTATTTCACCTTTAATCAAAAGACACGTATGGAACAAAGTTCAAACCCGGGCAGCGCTGCGGCGCTGGAAAACATCCAACACATTGTGGTACTGATGTTTGAAAACCGATCCTTCGATCACATCTTCGGCGCCTTTCCAAATGCAAACGGCCTTATCAATAACCCACTCAATTTTAAACCTGATTGTTATAACCTAAAGGATCCGCTTAGTCCGCCAAGCGATGATAACCCCCGGATTTACCCGAAGCCGGTCGATCCCTGGCATCCTTTGCCGAATGATTTTACGCATGATTTCGGCGACGGGATGATGCCTGACCTGTTTGGCCCGACTTTCACCATACTCGGGGACCCGCAGCTTCCCACAAACTCTAATGCCGTTTACATTTCCGGCTACACACAAGATGGGCTGGTTGGACAAATACAACCCACACCACAAACTTATCCGGCTACTAATTCCGGCTTTTTTACCACCTATAACACCTGCAAACAACAGGGCAACCCAGTTATGAGTTATTTTGAGCCTGGAAGGCTCAGGATACTGTATCATTTGGCCGAAGAATTTGTTTTATGCGACAACTGGCATTGCGATATGCCCGGGCATACTTTGCCAAACCGGGCATTTATTCATTGTGGCACTACCGGCCAGGCCGGGATTGACGATACCGATGGCAGTACGGTGAATAAGCCGTCCATATTCGATCTTATTGATCAGCAATCGGTTGCTCCGGGGCCAACCTGGAAGATGTACGCACCGTTTGGCGATGGCAAGCTGGGGGTGCTCGATACACGGTTTTTGAATCCCTGCCTGAAGTATTACAGCGGAGCTTGTCTCAGCCAGTTTGAGAAAGACTGTAATGATTGTGAGCTTCCTTTTTATAGCTTTATTATGTGCTGGACGCACGGTATCGATCACTATACCGATACCAGCATGCATCCGCCGGCGCTGGTGCAGCCAGGCGAAAACCTGCTGGCGGCCGTCTATAATACCATGCGAAACAGCCCGTCCTGGGAAGATACCCTGCTGGTGGTTACATTTGATGAAAACGGGGGGATGTATGACCATGTGTTCCCGCCAACCACAACGCCCCCTGATCCGTCTGCACCGCCGGTCGCCCAATATACCAAGGGCTGTTGCGGGAATAACTGGATTCTCAGCTCTACCTTTGATTTTTCGCTGCTCGGCGTCAGGATACCCGCTATCCTGATCTCGCCCTGGCTGGCTCAGGGGAAGATTGATAGTACACAGTATCAAAACACCTCGGTGCTTCATTTCCTGATTGAAAGGATGAACGCGATTTACAATACAAATGCTGCATTCCTGACCGCACGTGACGCTAATGCCCCTTCGCTCGACTCGGCATTTGACCAGTTTGGAATGCCTGAAATGCGGACGGACTGTCCGGATTGGATAACTCCATATCCCGTGCTTCCTGTTACCGACCCTTTTACCAACAGTAATGCTATTCCCTTCAGTGATGGCAAACTAACAGCGTGGGTACCTCCGCCAGGGATGGATAGCGCCCCGCCGGTGTCTTATATAAATGAGTTCCTGGATATATATGTGAGTCATTTGCGGGGCCACCCGGATAGCGGCAAAAGGGTTACCCGTAGTTTCGCCACAAACGCTGAAGTGGACGGCTATATAAAAGAGCGCATGCGGGCCGCGGGATTGAGTTAGACGCCGTACGGCGCCGGATTTTAATTTTCAGCACCTGATAAATTTAAAATTAAGGTTAGCTTTTGAGGGTATACTTTGAAAACGCTGTTGCCGGTTGATTTTTCGAAATGGCCTTTTGCAGCCTTTAGAAAATAATTCATACCCTGAAAATTACCGGTTACCATGGCAGCACTGATCACAGTAAAGGGCAGTTTTGATTTGCCGGCCACTGCCAGGTCAAGAAACCAATTCACCGGGCGCCCATCGTTGGTTTTTATGGCTATTTGCCGTTCATCCAGGTCGATGATCATATTGCCAAAACCTTGCTTTAATGGCCAAACGATACGCAGCCTGCCTTGTGCCGGGCTGGTGATTAAAGGGTCGGCACCGGCTAAATTGGTTTCGTTGCCATTGATCATCATTTTGAATTGGAGCCCCGCCAGTTGTTTAGCATTGCTCCACAGATACCCGTCGACAATGGGCAAGGTAAAAAACGAACATTCGTTGGAGGTGGCTTTTTTCGTCTCGTAAACCGAGGGCAGCTTTTCGTTAAATAAATGGATATCCCTGAATTTTAAGGTGCCTTTGTCCCACAGCAGGTTGGCGCGGTAAAACCGGCTGTCAAACCAAACTGTTTTCCGGTCGCTGCCCTCAATATCCTTGTTTACTGTAACAGAGGTAGCCGGGGTAATTTTATAATGCTCCTTAAACCATTTACCCGAAGCACCTAGTGTTTCTACTGTGATTTTATGCTCATCCCTCAGCCGGGCGATCAGCGGCATTTGCAGCTCAAACCCTTTGGCCATGGCATCCCAGGTAAACGAATTTTCCTGCCCGGCCTGGGTATAGGCAAAGGCCATCGGTTCGCCTTCCACAAATTGTTTAAAATACCAGTTTACCCAGGTGGAATCACCGCCGCCAAATTTATACACGGGTTCGAGGGTTACTACGCCCTGCCGGTTAGTGCCCAGGCCATTGTCGTACTGGCGTACAGGGTCGCTGCCCAGCATCCTGAAAATTGGGACCGGGATCTGGTTTGCTTCATGTTGCGCGGGCATGTACGAGTTAATTTTACTTGGATAATAGGCCTGGTTCCAGTAACCACCCCAAAGGGTATAGCCATCCGTGCCATATTGGTCCTTGCAATTAGCGGAAGCAACGATATGGTATTTTTGATATAAATAGCCGAGGGTATGCGCATCAATAAACCAGCAAGCCACCGATTTTGGGTAATAGCCAAATATGCCTTTAAAATCCTTCATATAAACATCGGCCAGTTGCTCACGTTCTTTGGGGGTATAGCCAGTGGAGAAGCCTATATTGGCACGCCAGTCCCAGTGATAGCGCCCGCGCCATTTTAGCCCGGCTTTTTCAACCAGGGGTTGCGGTATTTCCCACCAGGCGCCTATTTCAAAAGAATCGCGGGGCAGGCTTTTTAATAATTTTTGATAACGGGGATCCATCAACGCATCATACTGCAATAAAAAAGTACCGCCGAGGTTATACTTTTTCATGATGGCTATTTGCTTTACTACCGTTTGATATAGCATATCCTCTGTTACACTGGAATCCCTCGGTTCCAGCAGGCGAATGAAGTTGACGATGTTTACAATCCTGAGATGTGGGTTGTGTTTCCCGGCTATTTTATGCTGATTCGTAAATGAAAAAAGCAGGTAAGCGCAGCTCACGCCAAAACTTATGAACCCAAACAGTTTAAAATTCTTTATCCTTGTCATTCATGCCGCTTTAAATTCCTTTTGCAAGTTTAACTATGTTCCCCGTGATTAAAAAAATAAGGCAAAGAGTATGGACATAATAATTTCCTGCTAATTTTAAACTCAATCCCCGTTCATGAAAATCCTTACCTGCCTTTTTTTACTAATAACGTCCAGCGGTGTTGCGCAAACGTTTACTTTTAACCAGGGAGGCCCTGCTTCGAACAACTATTACGAAGAAATCCCTTACGAAAACATTAACGGAAAGCTATTCATCGAAGGCGAAATAGCCGGAAAAAAACACCGCTTTTTATTCGACACCGGCGCGCCGGTTACCCTGAGTCAGGAATTGGCCGCGGACCTGAACGCAAAGGTTTTGCAAAAAATTTCAATAGGTGATGCTTTTCTGCACACCGACTCGACAACGGTAGTGGAGTTAAATGATCTTAAACTGGGCAGGCTGTTGTTTAATCATGTCCCGGCGGCGACAGGATTACCCGATTTTTTTAAGTGTTATGGCGTAGACGGCGTTATCGGTAGTAATCTTTTGCGCAGTTCCATTATAAGCATTGTATCCGGCAAACATGTTATCATATTTACCGATCAAAAGGATAAGCTTAGTCTGAAATCGAAAAACAGTGGCCGCTTAAACACTGCCCTGGGCACAATGAGCAGCCCGTTCGTCGACATTGTGTTGAAAGGGACAAGAAATGTAAGCGTAAGCCTTGAATTTGATACCGGCGACGAAACTTTTTTAAGGGTAGAGGATAGATTTGTCGGTATGCTGAACCAGTATGCTGTTTTTGACACACTGGCAAAGGGTTACGGCGCAGACAAGATGGGCCAGTCGGGTTTACAAAATGCTGCGGATAAATACCTGTTTAAGGTAGCGCCTGTTTTTATCGGCAATGGCAGTTTTACTAATCTGGTTACCGAAAGTAACAAAAATGCGGGCCCGGCTTTAGGTAGCCGACTGCTGGATTATGGCACGGTTACCCTGGATTTTATACACCATAAATTTTATTTTGACGCCGATGAACCCACAAACGACCTGGCCGAAAAGCAATGGCCATTCAGACCCGCAGTTGCAGACAATAAATTGATTGTGGGTGTGGTATTTCAACAAGCGGCAGCTGAGCTCAAGCCGGGTGACCAGATTATGGCTATTGATGATACAGACTTTAGTCACCCGGTATTTTGCGATTTGATAAACGGCAAATCGAAAATGAAGAAAAAGGAAATTATCGTTTTAACGATAAAGGATACCCAGGGCAATATTAAAAAAGTGACCGTTAAAAAAGAGTAACCTGCATCATAGCGTGCCGTTATTCAAGGTTAGTCGCGTCCGTAATACAACACTATCACCCCTTTGTCCAGCGGCTGGGTTTTAACCAACGTTAGGGCGCCTGTGGTCATCCCTTCTTTAAAAAAGCGCTTCCCTTTTCCTGCAATGATAGGGTGTACCAAAAACCGGTATTCATCAATTAGGTCTGCCTCCATCAGGGATTGCACCAGCAGCGCACTGCCCTCAATCTGTATTTCGCGACCGGGCTCTTGTTTTAACCGGGTGATCTCCGTTACCACATTTTCACTGATGATCGTGGTATTGTGCCAGTCCGCTTTTTTCAACCCGGAAGAAACGACGTATTTCGGCGCACTGTTCAGCTTGCCGGCTACGCCCATTTCATTGTTATGCAGCGACGACCAATATGGCGCCAGCATTTCATAAGTAGTGCGGCCGAAGAGCAACGCATCACAGGCCAGGATACCCTCCCTTATATAGGTTTGCCGGGCTTCGCTGTCAAAAGGTGCGTACCATTGCGGCATGGTATCGGCATCAAAAACGCCATCCAGGGATATCCAGGCCGAAACAACTAATTTTCTCATATTTTATAAATTAAACTCCGGTTTATTGATCCGTTGGAGCAAGGCGGGTAGTGCCAGACAAACAATGGGCTACCCTAAGTGTTTCAAATAGTATGAAACAATATATTGTTAAAAAGCACATTGAAATCACGGCGCCTGCCGAAGCGGTATGGGACGCCCTAACCAACCCCGAAAAAACAAAGCAATATTTTTTTCACTGCCGTGTTATTTCCAATTGGAAACCGGGCAGCCCCATCACCTTTAAAGGGCGTATGTTTTGGATAATACCCATTGAAATGAAAGGTGAGATCAGAAAAATTGAACCCGGCAAACTGCTCCAATACACGCTTTCCAACAAAGGCGATAACGAAACCACCTCAACGGTTACCGACGAATTGAAATTTGCAGGCGGGGTAACAATCGTATATATTACTGACAACGTGGGGCAGGGCGAAGGGGCCGAAAAACGTTATAAAAGATCAGTTAAGGGCTGGGATAAAATTTTGAAGGGCCTGAAAGAATTTGTTGAAAATAACTAAGACCGATGCAGGCGGAGCAATATTTGTAAATTTCACCTTTTAGTTTCCGCATCTATTGCTTTTAAAATGTTTGGCATCCTGTTTTCGCCGAACATATTTTTGATATTTTCTGCGGCACTATTTATATCGATCCCAATGGCGGTAATGAATAATGGCACTTTACTTTTCCCACGAAATATTTCCGCAACATTTAGCGTATTGTTATAAAACTTAGTTTTTGCCATCCCAATTTTTGGTTTTTTGCCTTCTAAATATTGGTATAGATGAGCTCCCAGGCCCAACTTTTTGTTATCGCCCAGGTATACATAACCGTCGATAATGATACAGCTCAATTTTGGCCAGGTCGAATTCAGAAAGTATTTCTATTAAACAGGGCAACTCCCGCTTGAAAAATTCACCCGGAACATAATCTAAAATGTTCGATTTATATTTTACCAGTATTTGCTCAGCCTGCTCATCTTCCCAATTGTTAAACGTGGCCGCAACGATCTTCGCTGTCTGCTCTTTATAAAACACATCAATAGCTAATTTCATTTACCAGGCGTCTGCAATTGAATCAAAATTAATAAAGCGTAAAAATGCTAAAACATATTGAGAAGACTCAACAGGCAAAAAACAGGCTCCTAAACAAAATAGCGTATGCGATAGGGATCGGTTTACAGTTTCCTAAATGCCGATGCCCTGGAATCGTTTCGAACAAGAACTAGTCTGTTATATACTACTTTCAATGAGCCTGAGCCCATCAATTATCCGGTATTACAGGCTCCACCAGCCTAACGAGTTTATCCAGCGAGTCCTGCCAGCCCAGGTAGCACATTTCGGCTGGTATTGCTGTGGGTATGTTTTCGTGCAATATTTTTAGGTCAGTACCTACTGATGTTTTTTGAAGCCAAATGGTATAGATCATTTCGCCCGGCATGCCGGGGTCATCAAATTTGTCTTTGTATTTCAGAAACGCATTGGGTTTCAACTCCAGATATTCTCCGCCAAATGACTGGAGACTGCCGGTTGTAAAATTTTGAAACGACATTTTAAAGGTGCCGCCAACCTTAACATCCATTTTGTGTACCGTACAAAGAAAACCATATGGCGGCAGCCATGAAGCGATTGCCAGGGGTTCGGTAAACGCGCGGTATAATTTTTCAGGTGAGGTTTTAATAACTCTATGCAATGAAACTTTGTTGTCTGACATAACAGTATTTTTTGTGTTCCTACTCTTTTGGCTTTTCGGTTCGCCCGTTTTTTAGGTGGTTGCCGCTCCACAAGGCATTTGGATAATAACAAATTTGCCCGGAGAATGTTGAAGAAAAAAAAAATAATCCGCCCTGTTGAGTGAGAGGTGAACCCAATGGTCGGGAAGAGCGATAGTTACTTAAAAGGGTATTGCGATGACGGCGCAAAGCCTGGTGTCGATTAATAATAAATAATTGATGGTTATGGCGCGCTGGCATGGGTTTAGTTGGACAGTGAACCGGCGGGGAAAAGGTTCAATATCCTGTTCTTCGGCCTTCAGCTAAAATCAAAAGCTCAACCTTATTTTACACTCAGTTCAAAAACGGGCACCAGTGCGTTCGGTTTTGTTACAATATACACATCTAATGGGCTATACTTTTCTCTTAATCAACCTGTTGCAAATGTGGAACAGCGATTGACGCATGTTGCCTATTGAATCCGTATACATTCCATATTAACCTTTATGATCTGGTCTTTTTAGGTACAATATTTACCGGGCTGACTTTTAGCCTGTTGCTATGGTTTACAAAAAGTATCAATAGAGCAGCAAACCGGTTCCTTGCCGTGGCGCTTGCTGTTATCGTTTTGTGGATGGCCCGTATTTTGGCGATTGATATCGGGCTCACGGACGATCTTACATTGTGGAGCCGGCTACCGCTCCAATACCTACTGGCATTTGGCCCCTTGTTCTATTTTTATGTACTAAAACTAACCGGGCCGGAATATATATTTCGTTTAAAGGATATACTCCATTTCAGTCCGCTGTTGCTTGAGCTCGGCGCCCACCTATTGGAGGTTAATGAAAGCACAAGAACAGGTGCCGTTACTTATCATACGCTCACCTTTTATCAGTTGAACCCTCCATTACAATCGCTGGCATTTATTTCAGTCAGTACCTATCTGTATCTATCACATGGGCTGATAGAACGATTTTACCGTCGGCTGAAATTTAACGGGGGCGATCGCTACCGGCGCCAATTCCGGTGGCTGCAACATTTGCTTTTGGGTTTCAGCTTATTGTGGCTCTTGTGGATCCCTGTTACAGCTATAGGTATTTTTTACTATCACGACCGACCTGCCCTGCATATTTATTATTTTTTATATCTCCTTTTAGCTGTAATGGCCATCTGGATAGCGGCCTCGGCCCATTCAAGGGTCGAGGCTGGCGTGCCGGCAGCGATGCCACCATTGTTCAAACCATTACCACCCGGCGAATTGAGGCAAAAAGGCAGTTGGCTGAAGAAAGTGATGCAAACCAACTTATATTACCAGGACCCGGAACTAAGTTTAGTTTCACTTGCTGAAAAGCTTGGCCTTACTACACATGAATTGTCCCGGATCATCAATACAGTACTCAAAAAAAGCTTTAATGATTTCATCAATGAATATCGTATTGCTGAAGTGATCCAAAAAATGCAGAACCCGGTTTATGACCGGCTAACCCTGCTGGGCATTGCTTTCGACTCAGGATTCAATTCAAAAACAACTTTTAGCCGGGCCTTTCGGCGAATGACCGGGAAAACCCCGGGAGAATACAGCAGCGATCTGAAAAAAGAAGGCTCATCTTATAAATTGAATCCTCATTCCCGCCCTGCCGCGATAATTTCGTGTCACGAAGCCGCTCCCAGTTGGTCTCTTGAGAAATTAAATCGCGCCTATATGTTTAAAAATTATTTAAAAATCGCATGGAGAAACCTGATCAGGAACAAGGCTTCCTCCTTCATCAATATCGGCGGCCTTGCCGTTGGCATGGCCGTAGCTATGCTGATCGGTTTATGGATTTGGGACGAATTATCGTTCAATAAATACCACCAAAAGTACGACCGCATTGTGCAGGTGATGCAAAAGGAAAAGTTCCTGGGAAATACCAATGTAACGGATCACATGCCTTACCGGCTGATTAACGAACTCAAAACAAATTACCAGGGTGACTTTAAGCATATCGTAATAGCTACCGAGCCCGATAATTACTACCTGTCGCAGGGTGAAAATAAAATAGTGCAAACAGGGCAAAATATTGACGCAGTTGCGCCCGAAATGCTGACATTGAAAATGCTCCGCGGCTCATGGGCTGCCCTTAGCGATCCACATTCTATTTTACTTTCAGCGTCTGCAGCAAAAGCGCTTTTCGGGAATACTGACCCTTTGGATAAAACAGTGAAAGTAAGCACAACCTGGGATGTACATACCACCACCAATGTGAAGGTAACGGGGATATACGAAGATATGCCGCAGAACACGCAATTTCATGCAATGCAGTTTTTTATGCCCTGGGAGTTATATGCCGCAGCCGACACGCGCCTGCCTACGATGGCGTGGGACGACCATCGTTTTTTGATCTATGCGGAGATCCGGCCCGGTGCTGATCTTGATAAGGTGTCAGCGAATATTAAAGATGCGGAACTTAGGGTTATCAGGCACCTGGACGATATGAAGCAAGAGGTGGCGGCAAACCCGGAAACATTGCTGAGTCCAATGAAGAACTGGCACCTGTATTCGAATTTTAAGGATGGTGTTGTCGATAAAGGGCCTGTTCAGTTTGTGTGGATAGTTGGCATTATCGGTGGCTTTGTATTATTATTGGCCTGCATCAACTTCATGAATTTAAGTACCGCGCGCTCCGAAAAAAGGGCGGCTGAGGTAGGCATCCGTAAGGCCATAGGCTCAGCCAGGGTGCAACTGATCAGCCAGTTTTTTAGTGAATCGTTATTGGTGGCGCTTTTGTCATTAATGATCGCCCTGGCGCTTGTTCTGCTTGCCATGCCGATGTTAAATGATCTGTCGGCAAAGCAAATCACCATCCCTTTCACCAATAGTTGGTTTTGGCTTGCCTGCCTTAGTTTTATCTTATTTACAGGTTTAGTTGCCGGCTTTTACCCGGCTTTGTACTTGTCTTCTTTTCAGCCTGTAAAAGTGTTAAAAGGGGCGTTTCGCGCAGGCCGCATGGCCACCCTTCCGCGCAAAGTATTGGTAGTGGTGCAGTTCACGGTCTCTGTTGTGTTGATCATTTGCACCATTATTGTATATAACCAATTGATCTATGGCAAAGACCGCCCTGTTGGATACTCCCGCGATGGATTGGTCATCGTGCCGATGCAGTCGATAGACTACCTGGGCAAAGAGAATGTCCTCCGCAACGAACTAAAAAGTACGGGCGCGGTAACCGAAGTAGCCGAATCGGAAAGCCCGGTTACAGGTATATCCTCCAATAATGCTGGCTTTACCTGGAAAGGCAAGAACGCCGGTACAGAAGAAAAATTCGGGACATTAACCGTAACAGCTGAATATGGAAAAACAATTGGCTGGCAGTTTACGGGCGGCCGCGATTTTTCTACCGGTTCGGCTGCCGACTCATCAGGCTTCGTAATAAACGAGGCAGCTGCAAAATACATGGGCTTGCAAAACCCGGTTGGCGAAAACATCCACTGGAAAAGTAAATGGAACAAGGTTGACAAGGATTACAGGATCATCGGTGTAATAAAAGACATGATAATGGAATCGCCCTACAATGATATAAAGCCTGTTGTTTTCCGCCTGGGCGGCAACCTCAACTGGATCTTTATCAGGATCAATCCACGTGTAAGTGTTAGCAACGCATTACCTAAAATAGCGGGTGTTTTTAAAAAGATCGTGCCGTCTGTGCCGTTTCAGTACAGTTTTGCTGATGAAGAATATGCTAAAAAATTTGCCGCACAGGAGCAAATAGGTAAGCTGACAGCGTTCTTCTCGGCACTTGCCATTTTCATCAGCTGCCTCGGACTGTTCGGCATGGCCATGTTTATGGCCGAGCAACGGACTAAGGAAATAGGAGTACGAAAAGTATTAGGTGCGACGGTTTTTACGCTATGGCGGTTATTGTCAAAAGATTTTATGGCGCTGGTAATTATCTCGCTCATAATTGCAGCGCCAATGGCCTGGTTTTTTATGTCGAAATGGTTGCAGGGTTATCAGTACCGCACACCGATATCGTGGCGGATATTTGCCGTAACGGCAGCAGGGATGCTTACTATTACCTTGCTGACGGTAAGTTATCAATGTATCAGAACTGCCCTCGCTAACCCGGTGAAAAGTTTAAGGAGTGAGTGATCAGGTTCCCACACCTTGTCTATTGGCACAGCAGCTAAATGTAAATCTAAAGCCAAACAAAAAGCCCCGTTCCCAATATTGTTGGGGACGGGGCTTTGCTCCTGATCCCGTACGTACGGGACGAACCAGCGACCCTCTGATTAATCCCGCACTTGCGGGACTCTAAACGGCTGGGCTACTTACCTTATGTCTTAGATGGTGATTACTCCTAAATGTTTGAAACTCGAGTCAACTGAGCCAGAACGCCTGTAAATGCGCCACCAGCAACCAATTTTTCGATGAACCTTCTGCTTTTTTGATTTTTAATGAATTTTTCGATTTTCATTGCCTCGGCTTGATTATTACCGCAAGAGTAAAAAGCCAGAAGTGTCCAGGGCCGATGTTTTGATGTGAATGTTATATTCTCAGAGTGATTATGCTGTTGAAACCGTCGCTTAAAGTCGTCAGAATAGCCAACATAGCAAATGTTGGAAGTTTTAGAAAAGAGCATATAAATGTAATATTCCATTAAACGAAAAAGCCCCGTCGCCAATATTGTTGGGGACGGGGCTTTGCTCCTGAGGCTGGGCTCGAACCAGCGACCCTCTGATTAACAGTCAGATGCTCTAACCGGCTGAGCTACTCAGGAATATTTTCCCAGTTTCCTATTTTAGCCAGCCTCTGATTAATCCCGCATGTGCGGGACTCTAACCGGCTGAGCTAATAAGAGTGTTTTTCCGGTTGGGGAGTGCAAAAGTATGATTTCCGCCTTAATTTTCCAATCTTTGCGCAAAAAAATTTATAAATTATACCAGATGAGTTTATTAGTTATTGGTACTGTAGCATTTGACGCCATTGAAACCCCTTTTGGCAAAACGGATAAAATTGTGGGTGGCGCGGCAACTTATGCCAGTCTGGCCGCTTCATACTTTTATGATAAAGTGAAAATTGTAGCAGTTGTAGGGGATGATTTCCCCGAAAGCGAGATCAAAGATTTTAATAACCACCATATCAACACCGAGGGTTTGCAGGTTAAAAAAGGAGAGAAATCCTTCTTTTGGGCCGGTAAGTACCATAACGACATGAACAGCCGCGATACGCTGGTGACCGAGTTGAATGTGCTGGCTGATTTCGACCCCATTATCCCTGACAGCTACCAGGACTGCGAATACCTGATGCTCGGTAACCTGCAACCCCAAGTACAGCAAACGGTGATCAGCAGGCTTAAAAAGCGCCCCAAGCTGATCGTGATGGATACCATGAACTTTTGGATGGACATTGCGCTGGACGAACTGCTGGCCACTTTGAAAATGGTGGATGTGCTTACCATTAACGATGCTGAAGCACGCCAGCTTTCCTGCGAATATTCGCTGGTGAAGGCAGCCAATAAAATACTTACGATGGGCCCCAAATACCTGGTGATAAAAAAAGGCGAGCATGGCGCCCTGCTTTTTGGCGAGGGTAAAATATTTTCGGCCCCGGCGCTGCCCCTTGAAGAAGTTTTTGACCCAACCGGCGCAGGCGACACGTTCGCGGGCGGTTTTGTAGGCTATATGGCCAAAGTAGGTTCAGTAAATTTTCAAAACATGAAAAATGCGATCATTTTTGGGTCGGCGCTGGCGTCATTTTGTGTTGAAAAATTCGGCACCGAAAAGATCAGGAACTTGTCGCAACAGGAGGTAGCCGCACGTGTGCAGCAGTTTGTGAGTTTGTCAAGGTTTGAGATAGAATAATTTCGGATTTCGGATTTTCCATTTCGGATTTATTATTATTTCGGATGTCGGATTTTCGATGTCGGATTTATTTTTCTTGGAAACTATTAGCAGATCACAAATCTTAAATTAAAAATTTTTCTAAATCCGAAATCGAAAATCCGACATCCGAAATTCGACAATATCCAGAATTCACCCCAACCTTCCGATCGCATCAAAATGCTCAAACACCCATTCGTCGTGCGGAGCATCGGCCAGTTCCGAGGTAAGGTCCTGCCCGGCCCAATGCTCGTAATGTTTGCCATTGAACCACAGCCTGCTACGCGATACATCGTAGATCAAACCTTTATAGGCTATCCATACGTCGGGCTTGTCCTGCCCGTTGCGCAAAGCAAGTTGTGATCGGCTGTAAACGGGTAATTCACTCATCTGTGTTTAGTATCCGGCTAAAATAAGCAACGATGCGGTGACTTAGCATACCAGAGGCTTTTTTCCCCTTGTAATTTCTCTCACTGATAAAAACTACGTGCAAAAAAAATCTCCCCGCCAAATGGACAGGGAGATTTGCATTATATGGAGATTACTGAATTGAAGACTAGTTAATTTCAGCATAAACCGGTTTGGCTATGCCGTTGTCGTACGCTTTAAGGCTCTTTTTGAGCAACTTGCGTGCAACGTGGATGCGGGTTTTTACAGTACCGATAGGGATTTCCAGGTGATCAGCGATCTCATGGTATTTATGGCCCTCAAAGTACATGGTAAACGGAACGTAGTAATCGGCCGGCAGCCGGTCCAAAGCCTTCTTAAGGTCGTCCATCACAAACTTGGCTTCGCCCTGGTTTTTTGTCGAACTGAATACCAGGTTCGGCGAAGATATTTCCTCGCTCTTGGTTACAAAACTGTTCATCTTGATAAACCGGCGATAGTTGTTGATGAATGTGTTCTTCATGATAGTGTATAACCACCCCTTAAGATTTGTGCCTTCCTTAAACTTGTTGTAGTAGGTTATAGCCTTCAACATTGTATCCTGGACAAGGTCGTTAGCATCGTCTGCATCGCGGGTAAAATGTAAGGCGTATGACCTTAATGATGTTGCCTGCCGCAGTACCAGGGTGTTAAACTCAATCTTTGTCATGTCTGTTAAAGTTTTATGCAGACGGAATTGCAAACATGGTACCACGGAAAAGAGCAGGCCTGAATGTGCCGGCATGCGCCTGCAGCATAATTCAAACCCATGGATAAAGTGTATTAGTTACACCATTTTAGTTGTAATGTACTGAAAAAAAGAGTGTTAAAGCTGATTTTGAAAAGGCTTAAATTTTTGGAATACCATTTTAAGGACGATCCGGAGAAGGTATGTTAGGGGTTTTTATCGCAATCTTAAATATTATTAAAGTTAATTTAACTAATAATATTTACCTCGCGTTGCAGTGTAACTCCGAATTTGGCGTACACACTGTCTATAATTTCGGACGATAATTGATACACCTCATCGCCGGTTGCACCGCCGTGGTTCACCAAAACAAGGGCCTGGTTTTTCCATGTGCCGGTATGGCCTACTACTTTTCCTTTCCAGCCACACTGCTCAATCATCCAGCCTGCGGCTAGTTTTACTGTGCCTTCGCTGGCCGGGTAGTGCACAACGTCGGGGAACTTTGCCTGTACAGCTGCAAATTGTGCGGAGCCGATTATGGGGTTTTTAAAAAAACTACCCGCGTTACCGATGGTCGATGGGTCGGGTAATTTGGAAACGCGGATATGCGCCACTACCTGCGATACGTCTTTTATAGTTGGTTTGTTTATGTGCCGGTTGGCCAGTTCCTGCTCAATGGCGCCATACTTAAGGTTGAGTTGCGGTATCAGCGACAATTGAAACTTTACCGAGGTAATTATATATTGCCCCCTCAGGTCATCCTTAAACGCACTTTCGCGGTAATCAAAGCGGCAATCAGGTTTGGTAAAGGTTTTGAAATTGCCGGTGGCGAGTTCAAATGCGGTGCAGCTGTGAAAAACATCCTGCAGCTCTACGCCATAAGCGCCAATGTTTTGGATGGGAGCGGCCCCAACCGAACCAGGTATCAGGCTAAGATTTTCCAGGCCGGCATAACCGCGGATGACACAGTAATTTACCAGATCATTCCAAACCTCCCCGGCGCCGGCTTCAACAAAAACATCAGTGTGGCTCAGGCGGTGTTCAATACCACGGATATTGATACGGATCACCAGTCCTTCAAAATCATTGATGAGCAGCATATTGCTGCCGCCGCCCATAACCAGCGTTTTGGTGATTTTCCATTGCGGGTCCAGGAAAAGCTCGGTAAGTTCCTCTTTGCGGCTGATCTCCACAAAATAGCGGGCGCTGGCCTCCACCCCAAAAGTGTTGAAATTTTTTAACGAAACGTTTTCCTGTATCTGCAGCATGTACGATAATTGGGCTGCGGCGAATTTCGTAAATATAATTGAGATCACCGATTTATTGCCAAACCGGGGTGTTCAGGTGTTCATTTTTTGCACACGAACACACAACAAACGCCAATGAAAAGCACTGATTTATAACATATTAAAAATTAAAATTCTCAAAATCTGTCCAATTTTGACGTTTTTTTTGAACACTTTAACAGCTTTGCATTGATTACCAGGCAATTAGTAAACTGCGCATTTGTTATTGCGTGCTGTTAACGGCAAGTTATTGGCTGATAATCAGTTGATTGCATTGGAAAAAGTGCGGACGATCATGCGATCCGGATTTTACCGCAAAGAACGCAAAGGAGAAGACGCAGAGGCCACAAAGCTTTAATAGTTTTTCATTTTTTTTCTCTGTGTTCGCTGCGCCTTCTTGGCGCGCTCTGTGTCCCCCCTGTCGTCAGACGCGCCTGAGTAGGGGGTATGATCGTTAGTTGATTGATTTAATTGCTATCTGTTTTATAAGCACTTTGGTCATGTTGATTAACGCTTCTGAGCTCTGACAACGAAATCAACAGTAGGGAGGTTGCGTTCCAGTTTTTTATCAATTTCGGTTTTGTCTTCATATCGTTTCATTTCTTTTAATTGAGCTATGCCAGGTTGGATATCTTGCGGATCAGGCACGAAGCCTTCATAATTCCACGATAGTTTTGAAGAATGTGACAGCGAATTATTGTTAATAAACAATTTGATCGATTGATGAAATTCCTCGACTACAGCGGGCATCTGTGATGCATCTAGTATTTCATCTTCCATTTTAGCGGTGCAGGTCATTTCGCTTTTGCATTCGATAAAGGATTCACCACTCCACAAATCATGCGCAACCAACTTCAGACCATAAATAAATGTTGCGGTATCTGATTCAGAGGTGATCCAATGGAAGGCACAACGGCCTACACAAATAACCTCATTAAACTTATCAAAGTATTTGGTATTCACCGAATAGAACAAAATACAATCGGATTTTTCAAGGATTATCATGAGGTTTTATTTTTGTGCCAGGCCAAAATGATCCGGGCAAATTGAAACTTATTATATAGAGTATAATTATACGAATATTCGATAGCTTATGAAATTGCCCGAAATGCGCGAGTCTGTCGCGTCGGCTTGGTGTGCAAAGGGGACGCGTGCTCCTGTTGTGCGTAGTTTTACTCGGACCACTGTTCGAAGTTTTTAAATCGAACAACTATGCAGGTAATTTGCAACTACCGTACTTAACCAATATCTTTATCGTAACCTAAAAACAAAACAATTTATAGAACAAAAAGGCTATGTCATCGACGACCAGTCGGCTATTTATTATTTAACTTTTACCGTATGCGGATGGATAGACACCGGTATCAACCAGATCATTGATGTGGATTGCTTGTACTTTTAGTGGAGACACAGTCTCCAGGCATAGTCGTTCGAAGTTACAAACTTCGAACAGCGATCCTTGCAAACTACAGACAGCGGGGGGTCAAATTGAAAATGCTGCGAGGGTTATTTATAAAGATTATCCAGAAATTTATCTCAACTTGGGTTATAAAAAATGAAAATAATTAGAAGACTATTTGGAAATATTGATAGCGTAGAAAAGAAGATCCTTATAGAAGACGCGTTAAAGATTAAACTCGATAGCGGTTATTTCAACCACGATTTAGATGAAAAATCCGAAGAATATATGCGAATAAAAGATTTGGTTTATACTTTAAATCTTCGAGACGATGTTATAGGTACAGCGTATGATAAAAATGAAATTAATAGCGCTAAAACATTAGTTTTTAAAGGCGCCTGGGCAACCGGATATCCCCAACCCGAAGATCCAATTCAAATACTTAAAAACACTTATTCTAAGAGTTGTCACGAATGTGGCGTTCATGGCGAACAAAAAATGCCGTTTCAAATTAATGAACCTAAATTGAGCAACCACAAAATAATAAGCTTAAATTGGATAAATGACGAGATATTTGCCGAACGAAATCTATATGAAAGCTTTTTTAAAAATCTCGGAATCGAAATGCGCGAAGCTGTTTTATATAAAAAAAACGTAAATAGTAAAACTATTGTGCAACTTATTATTCCTAAAGCCGAATTTGCAATTGATTTGTTGGGACTTGATTTTACAATATGCCCTATTTGCAAAGAAAAAAAATATTCTCCAACAGTAAGTGGTTTTTTTCCAGCCTTACCGAATTTGAATTTTAGTATTTTAAAAACGCAAGAGTATTTTGGGAGCGGGCACTCAGCATTCAACAGTATAATAGTATCCAACGAAATAATGAACGAAATGGTAAAGAATAAACTTGCTAAACAATATAATTTTATTCCTACGAAATGAGTAAAACCATGGCCGTCCCTCCTGGTCTAAGTTTAGCGTAGCGTAACTTAGTCCCTCAATCTGGCCCTACTGTCTCCCGTCCGGACAAGCGTGTCGCTTGTCTGCAATAACGAAATGTTCCGCTGGCAGGTAGCCTGTTTTAACCGACTAAACGCTTCTTTATATGCTGGAATAAAGCACGTACCTTTAGATTATGAGCACTGCATAGTGGCTACCTGTCAGTGGGGCACGAGTTGCCTTCGCGCCGCAGGCCCTGGCGTCGGACGCGCCTGAATTGAAAAAAAATTTTAGTCAGCAGCCTTCTGGGACGAGGATAACAAAGGCATTAGCTTTTTTAAAAGAATTGCAGTCTTTGAAACATGAAATTATTTAATATAAAGGCACTAAGTTGTGATCGCTACAACATGATCTGCCAATCCTTAAAACAATCCGACTGCCAGGTCAAGAGGCTGTTACCCGTCGCTATTGTAACTTTAACCTCCATTTATTAATTTTAAATTTTACGTACTCAAATGATTCGAAACGCATCCGAAAACGATTTCAGTGACATCTATACGGTTATTAATGACGCTGCCGTTGCCTATAAAGGAGTCATACCGGACGACAGATGGCATGAACCTTATATGACAAAAGAAGAATTAAAAAAGCAAATCGAAGAGGGAGTATGCTTTCATTGTTATATTGACAATAGCAAAATTGTCGGTGTAATGGGGATACAAGATAAGGGCAATGTAAATTTAATCCGGCATGCTTATGTCGCATCCAGTGCCCGGAAAAAGGGTATCGGAACCGCACTGATCCAAAAGTTACTGAAAACATCCGAAAAGCCGGTATTAATCGGAACATGGAAAGCCGCGCACTGGGCGATAAGCTTTTATGAAAAGCACAGATTTTTTGTCGTTTCGGAAGAGGAAAAAAATAGTTTACTTAGAAAATACTGGAACATCCCCGATCGGCAAATTGAAACATCTGTTGTTTTGGCAAACGTAAAATTGAAAGGGTTTTAGACGAGTTTTGCAACAAATTTGACAAAGCCCTGTTGTGCCCGCGCTCCGTCAGCGCGCGCCTGAATTTGGAGGCTTGGTGGCAATTAAACAATATAGAAAAAATGAAAAAAGAAATTTTGTTTTTAGGTGTTATTATCTGTTTAATTACAGCCAAGTGCTTTGGACAAAACGCTGATTTTATCTCAATTGAAGACAATAGCTTTAGCCCCCCTTCTTTAAGCCCTACTACGATTATCAAGGAAAATACCCTTTATAAGAAGGATATGAAAATGGCAGCGACCTTTGTTGTAGATAGCGGGACATTCTTCATCTTGAAGAAATTTATTGAACAATATGCCGAGTTAAAATCATATGCCTCATCCGATCACAACTTTGGTGCAATTAAAATTTCTGCTGGATATAGGCTGGACGCAATCGTTACTGTAACTAAAACATATTACCCAGAATCAGCTGTTTGGTCAAAATTTTTCTTGCAGGACATGTCCAAATGTTTAACGGAAAACCATTGTGATGCTAAGCTTTTAGACTGGATTAATAATTACCTATCTAAAGGAAATTCATTGACAAAGCGTGTCGCTTGTCTGTAATACCGAAATGTTTGATAGAAGAACCGAGCTTGGCCTGGTGTCGGCCTGAATGTTATTTGATGGGCAAATATCAGGTTATTACGGCGAGCTGCGTTAGCGGGCGAAATGGATACCGGCCGCGAGGGGACCATGCGCAAATGGCCGTGACTAACGCCTTGCGCAGTATGAATGCAGCACGCGACCCCGCTTTTATCAGCGGGGGAACGCCCAAAAAAATCAGTTGACAGTTTTATATGCAGTTACCGGTTAAAGACGGATAGACAGTTTTTAAAAGCCTAACCTCTAACCTCCAGTCTCTAACCCTAATACTTCAGCACCACAAACCCTGTTTTGTGTTTCGTTACACCATTAACGGTATAATCCAGCTGGAAAAAATAAGTCCCCGGTAATTGCAGCCGCCCGTTCTTGTTGCTGTGGCCATCAAACACTTTCGAGCTGTTGTCATAATTCTTCGCCTCGTATATCATTTGGCCGCTGCGATTCATGATCGACAACTTGTTTTCGGGATATTGACCAATATTGTCTATCTGCAGGAAATCGTTGATCCCGTCGCCGTTTGGCGATATGCCCTGGTGTATCAAAATGCCGTCTTCGGCGACTGCTATTGTTTCCGTTGGTTTGGTTACGCCGATGGCGGAAGCAAAGCTGTTTGCGCCGCCCGCCGCCCGTGTGGCAGTTATCGTGTACGTTTTTATGGTAGTGCCATCCTGGGCGGTTACAGCCACAGTGATGGTATTGGGCCCAACAGCAAGGGCAATCGGCGGAGAAACGGTTCCGGATGCAAGCGTGGTTCCATTTACTTTTAACGTTGCATTTACATCACTGGTAACCGGTCTCACCGTCATCGACGAAACGGAGCCGCTTACATTTAAAGTATAGCTGGTGGTTCCTGGTGCAAACGAAGGGCTAAGCGGGGTAACGCTCGGGTTCATGCTGGCCAGGTTGGCATTGGCCGAAGCCACCCTGGTGACTGTGACCGTATAGGTTGCGGTTGCAGCTCCGTTTTGGGCGGTGACTGCAACGCTGATGGCATTGGGCCCGACACTGAGCGCTATGGCCCCCGAAGCTGTGCCGGAGGATACGGTTGTGCCATTAACCTTTATAGTTGCGTTAATATCGGCAGCAGTTGGGGTAATCGTAATGCTTGATGTGCTGTTTGCTACGCTTGCCGTATAGTTAAGTGTGCCGCCGGCAAATGCCGGGCTTAAAGTGCCGGCGCTTAACGTTAAGGCGGAAAGGTTATCGTTTGCTGACGCTGCCCGGTTTACCGTTAAGGTATAAGTCTTGGTGCTGGTTCCGTCTGCTGCGGTCACCACTATACTGATGATCGTTTGGGTGCCTTCTGCCAGCGCTATTGGGCCCGACATTGTCCCGGACACTACCGTTGTGCCGTTTACTTTTATCGACGCACCGGGGTCACTGGTGACCGGTTTTACTGTCATCGACGAGGTGGCATTAGGTGCGCTTAAGGTGTAGCTGAGGGTAGTAGCCGCGAACGTAGGGCTGAGTGGTGTAACGCTGGGCCCTATACTGGCCAGGTTGGCATTGGCCGAAGCTACCCGGGTTACAGTAAGTGTATAGGTTTTGATGGTAGTGCCATCCGCAGCTGTTACCACGATTGTTATGGTGTTTGGACCGACGGCCAAGGCAATTGCGCCGGAAGCGGTTCCGGACACAACGGTAATGCCGTTTACCTTTACCGAGGCGCCTGCATCGCTGGTGGTTGGTGTTACGGTGATGGATGCTGCTGAATTGGCAACGGATGCAGTATAGCTGGTGGTGGCGCCTGTAAATGCCGGAGAAAGCGTACCAACGCTGGCAACAAGGCCGGAAAGGTTGGCATTTGAAGAAAGCACAACTTGTATATTTACGGTTGCCGCGCCGCTGCCGCCGCTGTTATAAGCGTTGATGATATAATTGGCAGCGGCACTTGCAGCGGTGGGGGTGCCGCTGATAACGCCGGTTGCACTGTTAAACGCTAAACCTGCAGGTAATACTGGCGTAATAAAATAACCGCCTGTCGGCACTATTTTCTCTACCGCGTTGGTCCCGTAATCCGAAACATATAAATTGCCCGTGGGGTCAATCACTATACCTTCGGGACGGATAACGCCCGAACCTAGCGCAACGGGCGTGCCGCCGCCGGCGGGTACCCTGTATATTGCGTTATCATTGGCATCGGCTGCATAAATATTGCCCGCTGCATCAATAGTAAGTGCCGCCGGACTACTCATCCCGGTGGCTATTATTACCGGTGCACCGCCGGCAGCCGGTATTTTTTTTATTGCCGTTCCGCCGGTAATTACATCGCCCACATAAACATTTCCGAAAGCATCCACAGCTATGCTCAAAGGATCGCTAAAGCCCGTGCCTATCACGATTGGCGTGGTGGTGCCTGCGGGTATTTTGTTGATATGGCCGCTCATTGAATTAGATACATAGATATTTCCCGCAGCGTCAAGAGCTATGCCGTTGGGGCGGGAATAGCCCGATCCGATATGCACTGCCGCCCCGCCGGCGGCCGGAATTTCAGTTACGGTATTATTTATACCGTCAGTTACAAATACGTTGCCTGCTGCGTCGGCAGCGAGGGCAAGCGGAAGCGCGAAACCGGTGCCAATGGTGGTTACCGGGCCGCCGCCGGCCGGGATTTTTTTAACGGCGTCATTGATAATATCGGTCACGTACACGTTACCTGCCGCGTCCCGGCCTACGCCGCCCGGAGAGTTGAAACCCGTGGCCAGGGTGACCAGGGAATTACTGTACGCCTGGGCACCTACCCGCGCACTCACAGGTGCAAGGGGCGTAATTGCTGTGCCGGCACTATAGGTATCAGGGCCGGCATAGCTGATGATGGGCGCTGCAGGGGCAACAACTTTTATGTTCACTATTGCCGCGGTAAAGCCTCCGGCATTATAGGCTGTTATCAAATAGTCGGAAGCTGCAGCAGGCGCCAGCGCCGTGCCGCTGATGATGCCGGTATTGCTGTCAAAAATTAAGCCTTTAGGCAAAGCCGGGGTTATAAAATAGCCGCCCACCGGCGTTAGTTTTTTGATGGTATGTGTGCCTCCTTCGGTAACAAATAAATTTCCTGCTTCATCAATGGCAATGCCTGTAGGAAAAAGTACGCCTGAGCCGATGATGGCCGACGAGGTGCTATTCGCGGCGGTCTTTTTTATGGCGCTGTGAAGCTCATCAGCCACATAAATATTCCCGGCCAGATCTGAAGTGATAAACTGCGGGTCAAAAAAGCCCGTGGCAATAACAGCGGCTTTTCCGCCTGCAGCCGGTATCTCCTCTAACGGATAAATACCGCCGTCAATTGCGGAAAAAAACACGTTGCCGGTTGGATCGGTGGTAACGCCTAAAGGTGATTGCGCAAATGAATTAAATACTACCGCCGTATTGGTGCCGGCATATATTTTTTTGATTTTATTATCGCCGTTATCGGCCAGGTAAATGTTGCCTGCCTGGTCAACTGTTATCCCTTCAGGCCGGTTATAGCCCGATCCAACCGTAGTTATATCGCCGCCACCGGCAGGTATCAGGCTAAGGGTATTATTATCTCTGTCAGTAACGTAAACATCGCCGGCCTCATCCGCAGCAACGCCAAACGCGCTGCCAAACCCCGACGCTAAAGCTACAGGTGTGTTGGTCCCGTCGAGTACCTCATAAATGATGCCGGTGTTAAAATCGGCGGTGTAAAGGTTGTCGTTGGCGTCCAGTGATAGCCCCACAGGATTTTGAAAACCCGAAGCTATTGTTTCGGGCACGTTGCTGTAGGCTGCTGCACCCACCCTGCTTGCGGTAGGAACCAGGTTAGTGATGGCTGTGCCTGATGTATAGGTTTTTGCGCTGCCATAGCTCACTGCGGGCGGCGCCGGAAGGATAACCCTAATGCTTACCGTTGCAGGCACTGAGCCGCTTGCATTGTATGCGGTTACGGTATAGTTTGTTGCCAGGCTGGCCACTTGCGGCTGCCCGCTGATAACGCCGGTATTATTGTTAAAACTTAAGCCCGCCGGTAAGGCTTTATTGATATAATAGCCGCCCAAAGGTATGATCGTCTGGATGGCTGTGTTGCCGTAATCGGCAACAAGCAAATTTCCCGATGCGTCCGTTATTACCCCGACCGGTGTGTTAAATACCGAACTGACAACAATGGGACTACTGCCGCCTGCCGGGATCTCTTTTATAGTGCCGCTACCCCCATCGGCAATAAACAGGTTGCCTGAAGGGTCGACAGTTAAGCCATAGGGCGTATTAAGGCCTGAGGCTAAAGTGACTATAGCTCCGCCTGCGGCAGGTATCTCCTTTACCGAATTGCCTGTCGCGTCGGTTACATAAACATTGCCGGCCGCATCCACAGCCACACCGGATGGCCCCTGGAAATCTGCACTGCCACCTATTATCACAGCTGATCCTCCCCCAACAGGGATCTTCTTTACTTCCGCATTGGGGTAGTCGGCAATATAAACATTACCCTGCGCGTCCGCCGCTATGCCGAGCGGGTTTGAGAAGCCGTTAGCCAGCGTTGTTATGGTATTGGTATGCACCGCTACCTCCTTAATAGAACTGCTGCCCACATCTAATACAAATACATTTCCAAAACCATCAACCGCCACGCCGGCCAGCCCGCTAAACCCCGACCCGATGGTGGTATTTGCCCCGCCGCCCACCGGAATTTTAATTACCGTGCTAGTGCCATAGTCGGCTACGTACACATTTCCCTGTGCATCCCGCGCTATGCTGCGTGGATTGGTAAACCCGGTTGCAAAGCTTACGCTGCCGCTGTTATAGGCTGCCGCCAATACGCCGCTGCTGGTTGGTGCCAGTGGGGCAATGGCCGTTCCCGCCGTATAGGTTTTAGGGCCGGTGTAACTCAGGGTGGGGAGCGCTGCCGCCGGTTTTGTTTTTACGCCAGGCTTATGGCCCCCCGCCTCCACATCGTTATTAAAACTCAATAACATTGTGCCTATCAGCATCAATAATTTAATGGCAAAATTTGTCGGGGCAAGTTTCACCTGGACAGAAAGTAAAACATTTTTCATAAAGAAGAGCCGTTTAAAGGTTGATTTATTTTTTAGATCGATCTGTGCGCCTGTGCAATATTTTATTGTGTTTGTCCGCAAAACATTGTCTTACGGCTATTTTACTTGCAGCCAGGCAATTATTAGCAGGGGTCACCAAATGTAACTATATAAAAATCACCAAACAATCCCATAAAAAGGGGATATAGTGAAATCGGGGAGCAGGCTATATTGATGGTAAGTTTTTCAAAAGTGTAGCAATGTTAATTGTTAATGCGTAATATGCTTAAATAACCAAAACAGCCTGAATATGAATATCCGATTGCCCCTGCTCATCTTTATCAGCTTTGCGCTGTGCTCCTGTTCCAAACCTCACGTAGATCCGGGCGTGGTGAACACCATCACTGGACGTTTTTACGATTCGGCTAACAATGAGCCTTATCCAAATATCACTGTAAAATTAGGCGAATATGAACTGAAACAACCTTTCCTGGGAAGGGCTTCCGAGCAACTTATCGGGTATGCTGATGCAACACAAACCGATGCTGCCGGGCATTATAAGTTAAGTTTTACCTCCAATGGCGATGGGAGGAACTATTTCATCGAGTTTTCGGGTATACCGAATAATCTATATGTTACACCCACTACACCTGGTGTACCCCGCAACGGTTATTGGTTCCAAATTAAAGGGACCGGCCAGCCGGCCGTTTACGACTTCGACATATCCAAACACTATTACATGCAGCTTAGGGTTGTCGTTCATGACAATCCCTACCCGCCGCTGAATGTTTTTTCAGGGAACGACCATTTCCAGCTAGGTGCCACAGATGACATTATACATGGCACTAATAATGATACCACCGAATACATCCCGATTGCAAAAAACACAGGTGGGTTCAAGTTGTATTTTACCATTTATAACCCAACTAATCAAACCTATTACCGCGATACCGATATTTGGCTAAATCCACTGGTTAACCGCGATACCATCCAGGGCGGTGTTTACAATATTTATCCATCAACTTTTAAATAAGGATTAATATTTTTTGCAATACACAGCTGATCGATATTATCTTTCTGTTAAACCGTTTTCATTGTTGAAATCAGTAACTATCTTTGGTTATCCAATTTCGCCTCCAATGAAAATCAAACTGTTGCTGCTACTGCCACTGCTACTAATTGCTGCCTCAATAAGCGCTCAAACGCCCGGTAAGATCAGCAAAACCAACCAGGTACTGCTCCCCAACGGCTGGAAGCTGAGCCCGGCCGGCCGATCATTGCCTTTAGGTGACCTGCCGCTCAACATGCAGCTTTCTGCTTCGGGAAATTTGCTGGCGGTGACGAACAACGGCGAAAGCACACAAAGCATACAACTGATCGACCCAAAAACGGAAAAGCTGTTAGACACCCGGATCGTCGGCAAGGCCTGGTATGGGCTGGCCTTTAGTCACGATGGCAAAATGCTGTACGCCGGTGGCGGTAATGATAACTGGATAATGGCTTTCCACATCGAAGGCAATAAATTGGGTAAATGCGATACCATCAAACTGGGTAAGCCCTGGGAAACTGATAAAATTTGCACCACGGGCATCGCTGTAAACAAGGCCAATACACGCCTTTACACCGTTACCAAGGAAGATAGCGCGCTGTATGTCATCGATCCGGCAAAACGCAGCATTGTAAAACGCATTAAACTGGCGGCCGAGGCCTATAGCTGCGTCCTTTCCCCCGATGAACATACGCTTTATATCTCCATCTGGGGCGGCAGCGAGGTGACCTGCTACAATACGCAAACCGGCGCAATTACCGCCAGTATACCAGCAGGCAGCCACCCTAATGAGCTGCTGCTGAATGGTAAAGGCACTGTTTTGTACGTAGCAAATGCAAACGATAATTCTGTTTCGGTGATCAGTACGGCAACGCACAAAACGCTGGAAGTGATCAACGCCGCGCTTTTCCCCACTAAACTCACCGGTTCAACAACCAATGGACTGGCATTGTCGCCGGATGAAAAGACCTTGTACATTGCCAATGCTGATAATAATTGCCTTGCCGTTTTTGATGTGAGCAAGGCGGGCGAGGCACACAGCCGGGGCTTTATCCCGGTAGGCTGGTACCCAACCAATGTGCGTACGCTGGGCAATAAAATTTTTGTTGCCAACGGCAAGGGTTTTACCAGTATGGCCAACCCCAGGGGCCCGCAGCCGTTCAAAAAAACAAATAACACCGGATATAAGGTCGGCGATAAAAACACCAAAGAGCAATATATCGGTGGTTTGTTTTGGGGCAAGCTGTCCATCATTGATGTGCCTTCGGTGGCCAAACTCAAAACGTATACCGGCCAGGTTTATGCCAATACGCCTTTTACCAGCCACATTGCCGAGGTTGCCCCCGGTATAGAGGGTAACCCGATCCCAAGGAGAAAAGGGGAGAAGTCGCCGATAAAATATGTGTTTTACATCATTAAGGAAAACCGTACTTATGACCAGGTTTTGGGCGATATGCCAAAAGGCAACGGCGATACATCGCTGTGTATTTTTGGCGAAAAGGTAACGCCAAACGAACATGCCATTGCCAATAACTTTGTTTTACTGGACAATTTTTATGTAGATGCAGAGGTTAGCGCCGATGGCCATAACTGGAGCACCGCCGCTTATGCCACCGATTTTATCGAAAAAACCTGGCCCACCAGCTATGGAAATCGTGGAGGTAATTATGATTCGGAAGGTACCCGCGATGCAGGCGATCCGCGCGACGGCTTTATTTGGGATTACTGCAAACGCGCCGCTGTAAGCTACCGCACCTATGGCGAGTTTGCCGACGACTATAAACCAAACATCAAGGTGCTGGAAGGCCATTATTGCCAAAAGGCGCCAAGCTTTGACCTGTCTATCACCGACCGCTATCGCGAACAGGTTTGGGCGCACGACTTTGATTCGCTGGTGGCCATCAATGAGCTGCCGCATTTCAACTCTATCCGTTTCAGTAACGACCACACCAGCGGGCAACATAAAGGCGCCATTTCGCCCATTGCCGCAGTCGCGGATAATGACCAGGGCGTTGGCCTGATGCTGGAACATTTATCGCACAGCCCGGTTTGGAAAGAATCGGTAGTATTTATTTTGGAGGATGATGCCCAAAGCGGCCCTGACCATATCGATGCACACCGCTCGCCGGTATACGTGGCCGGCCCTTATGTAAAGCGAAATACACTGATGCATAATATGTACTCTACGTCCGGCGTATTGCGTACCATTGAGTTGATCCTTGGCTTGCCGCCCATGAGCCAGTACGACGCTTCAGCTATGCCGCTATATGCCTGTTTTACAAATAAGCCCGATCTGTCGCCCTATACGGTGATCCCGGCAAAGGTTGACCTGGAAAAACGCAATGTTGCGGATAATGAAAGCAGTCGCCGTTCGCAAAATTTCAACCTGGCTAAGGAAGATGCCGTGCCGGACCTTGAGCTTAACGATGTAATATGGAAATATGTGAAGGGTGAAAACGCCGAGCTGCCTGCACCAAAACGCAGCGCTTTTGTGATTTTGGAGGAAAAGAAGAAGGATGATTAACCCCCCGGCCCCCTAAAGGGGGAGATGATGGTGACGATGGGTGTTTGGATGGTTTTTAGAAGGCGCCGGGCCACGTGCGATTCCCGCCTTGGGGCGGGGAAGGGTGGGGTTTAACGAACTACCCGGGCAGTTGTTTAATTTCCCCAAACATGGCGGCGAAACCCCTCCCCCCACTTCACAGTCCACCGCGCCCCTCCCCAGGGAGGGAATTTTTACTCCAACACAAATCTTCTAAACGCCTATGGTCTATCATTCCATCCCGTAATCCTTCAACTTCCGGTACAACGTTGCCACCCCAATATTCAGCAATCGGGCGGCCTCTGCACGGTTACCGTGGGTATGGTTTAATACGCGTTGGATATGGTGTTTTTCGATGGACGAAAGATCAAATGTGGAAGGCAGGCTACCGCTTTTGGAAGGCTGCGGTTCCTGCATTTCGTAGGGGAGCAGGGTTTCATCCAGTACATTATCATCGGCAAGGATCACCGCCCGCTCGATGATGTTTTTCAGCTCGCGTATGTTGCCTGGCCAGTTATACGCCTCCAGTTTTTCGATGAACTTTTCGGTCATCCCGGTGAATTGTTTTTTCACTTTCAGCCCAAAGTAGTTCATAAAATATTCGGCCAGCAGCTTGATGTCCTTTTTTCGCTCGCGCAGCGCAGGCAGCGTGATCTGGAAAACGGACAGACGGTAAAATAGGTCCGACCTAAATTTTTCCTTGCTTACCTCGTCGTGTAAATCGCGGTTGGTTGCCGCAAGGATACGCGCATTTACTTTGGTAGGTTTAGTGTCGCCGATCTTTAAAAACTGCTGCGACTCGAGTACGCGAAGTAATTTGGCCTGCAGGTCATGGTCAAGCTCGCCTATTTCATCTAAAAAAATGGTGCCGTTATCGGCCTCCTCAAAAAGGCCCTTTTTATCCTTTACGGCGCCGGTAAATGATCCCGCCTTATGGCCAAAAAGCTCGCTTTCCAGCAGTTCCTTAGTAAATGCACTGCAGTTTACAGCTACGAATGATTTGTTATGCCGCGGGCTGGCCTGGTGAATGGCTTCGGCAAAAAGTTCCTTGCCGGTACCGGTTTCGCCCAAAAGCAATACGGTTGTATCTGTTAACGCCACCTTTTGCGCCAGCTTAATGGCATCGGTTATTGCGGCAGATTTACCGATCAAACTGTCAAAGCTGAATTTGCTGGTCAGTTTTTGTTCAAGCTCTAAAACGCGGTATTGCAGCAGCGCCTTGTCCATTGCCTTGCTTACCAGGGGGATGATCTTTTCATTATCGTCTCCCTTTGTGATATAATCAAACGCACCCGATTTGATGGCTTTTACGCCGTCATTGATCGTCCCGAAGGCGGTCACGACAATAATTTCCGTTGCCGGGAAAGCTATTTTGATCTGTGAGGTAAGCTCGATGCCGTTGATATCAGGTAGTTTTACATCGCTGAGCACTACCGGGATGATTTCGTGCTGTAATTTTTTTAACCCTTCCTTGCCGGTCGAAGCTACTAAAACTTCGTATCCCTCTAATTGAAGGATCCGTGCCAGCAGGTTACGCAGGCGTTCTTCATCATCAATAATTAAAAGCTTGCTCTTTTGCATAGATCACCGCAAAAGTGGTTAATTATTTCGGATTGCGCTATTTCGGATTTCGGAATTTCGATTTCGGATTTAAAAGATTTTTGAAATTAGAATTTGCAATGCGGTTGCTAATTCCGAAATCGAAAATCCGAAACTACCTCTTGAGCGAAGCGAAAAATCCGAAATCGAAAAATAAATCCGAAATCGAAAATCCGACCCCGATAGCTATCGGGGCCGAAAATCACTCTACACCTTCGGCAGCTTATACCCGTTATGATATTCCTTTATCCAATATTCCTTGTTCACCGCTTTATCCGTAAACTCCTGGCCGGTTTCGTTCCATTCCAGCTTTTTGCCGCTGCGATAAGCGATATTGCCCATTTGTGCTACCGTTGCCACGTGGGCCGCCGCTTGTACAGGGCAATGCAAATCCTCGAACTTGCGTGATTTTACTACGCTGATGTAGTTTTTCCAGTGCTCGTCAGGCCCGTTGTCGGATACTTTGGCCAGTGCCTTGCTTACTTTAGTTTTGCTGGCGCCTTCCTCAATTACCTCCCAGCCTTGCCGGTCTAATATAAGTGTTCCATTATTGCCAATGTAGGCTATCCCGTGCCCACGACCATACGGGCCATTGTCAATCCCAAGCGCCGAATCCCATACCATATTAAAGCCGTCAAACTCATATAAAGTGGTTAATGTGTCGGGCGTTTCTTCAAAAAGGTCGGGGTACGCAAAACGTCCGCCGAGGGCTGTAACAGATTTGGGTACAGGCATGTTCATGCCGATCAGCCCATAATCCAGCAGGTGTACGCCCCAGTCGGTCATCAGGCCGCCGGCATAATCCCAAAACCAGCGGAAATTAAAATGGTAGCGGTTAGCATTAAAAGGGACGGTTTTAGCCGGGCCAAGCCAGCCTGCATAGTTTACGCCTGCGGGAGGTGCGCTATTTGGAATAATAGCCCCGGGCCTGCACCACGACAAGTAGCACCAAACCTTTACCGTACGGATATTACCCAGCACCCCACTGTGCACATAGTCCATCGCATCCTTAAAATGCTGCTGGCTACGCTGCCATTGGCCAACCTGTACGGCCCGGTTATAACGCTGCTGCGCCTTAACCATGGCCTGGCATTCGCCGATGGAGTTGCCAACCGGTTTTTCGCAATACACATCTTTGCCGGCCTCACAGGCGTGCATCATGATGAGTGCATGCCAATGATCGGGTGTGCCGACGATCACGATATCGACGTTTTTATCGTCCAGCAATGCGCGGTAATCATCATAGCGTTTTACCTTGCTGGTGTCGTAATTCATTTTAGCAAGGTCGGCCATGCGTTTGTCCATAACGTTTTTGTCCACATCGCAAATGGCCACCAGGTTTACCCCCGGGACATTCAGGGCCGATTGTACGTCAGTCCAGCCCATGCCGTTTATGCCTACGGCGCCGATGTTCAGCTGATCGCTGGGCATGATGCGGCTTTTGAAAATGGCAAATGCCTTGTTGTTTAACGACGATGCCAGCAAACCGCCGCCGGCGATGATAGCCGATTTTTGTATAAAATCCCTGCGTGAGCTCATAAGTTAAAATTGGTAGCTAAATGTAAATGTAATTTGAAGATTTACACAGGAAATTTTGGTAGTGTCTCAGTTTGAATTTATTTTAAAAATCCAAAAAACACAAAAATTTGTAAAGTTATGGAAACCAACATTGAAAACATATATTTGGGAGATACACCTATTTTAGAATCTCTCATGTCTGAATCAATAAAAATATACAATTCGCCCCATGCAAATGAAGTTTGGAAAGGCATTGGCGGTCATTTCGATTTTTTAAGTCAAATAATTCATGAATTTGTTGACAACTCGATCTCAAACTTTATAGGAAATAATTCAATTACTAAAAATATAGTTATTTCATTTTCAGAAATCAAAGCCGGTGGCAATGTAAGGGTTATAATAGAAGATCAGGGGTCTGGAATAAAGGATTTAAATACGGCATTTTGTTTAGGAAACACAGAAGGAGGAGAATCTCCACTTAATGAACATGGTTTTGGAATGAAACACGCCCTTGCATCAGCAAATCCGGGCAACGATAACTGGGCGGTTTATACAAGGAATTCGGACGATTTTAACAATGGCAATTTTAAAAAAATATCCTCATCATATAAACTATTGGATTACGAAGCGGAATTGTTGTCTATATCCGAAGAGGTTTGGCCGGGACAATTTAATGGGTCTGGAACATTGGTAAGATTTGAATGTACACGTGAAATGTTTAAAACATTAAGAAAGGGAATACCGGGAGTTACGCCAGCTTCAATAGACCCTTATATTCCGTATTTTATCGAAGATTTAGGATTTGTTTATTCTAATTTAATTAAAACTGGTCGAGTGGTAATATCTATAATTTCACCTGATAAAACACATTTTGTTAGTGCAGTTGAACCTGATTGGAAAGCTTACATAGGCCCAAAATCAGGCAAAGAAGATATTGATTTGGGTAAGGGAAATGTTGCTGTAGACTTTGAATTTGGTTCTATAAACGAGTCTGACAATTATAAGTATTACAAAAAAAACCAGTCGTCTGCTGGCGTCGAAATAAGGATAAATGGACGGTTATTAAGCTATAACATAATAAAAGACATTTGGAACATAGAACCGCATCCAAAATACAATCATTTACTCATAAAACTTAACATACAATCAAACGACAAGAACAGGTTGCCGACTACCAGAACGTCTAAAAATGGGATTCGAGAAGGGGATGGTAAGCTTGAAAAAATATATGATTGGGTGAGGAGAAAATACCCAACAATTGATTCAGACGACGATATTAAAGACGGTGATCATGATGAAATAAGTTTATTCGAGGATTTGGCGTCACAAAAAAGAGTTCACCTTGAGGGTGCAACTGTAAGAACAGATCAAGGGGTTTTCACTAACGTTTGGGAGAAACAGAGAATTGACCTTTATGTATGTTTTAAAGACGAGGTCAAGATTTATGAAGGTAAAAAAGATAAAACAACTTTTAAAGATGTATATCAATTAAGAATGTATTGGGATGGTTGCATTATTGATGGCATAACTCCGAATGAAGCTATTATAATATCTGCGCATCATCCTGACTCTGTTAAAAAATTGATTCCAATCATCAACGAAATGATAGATGCGGCTGGTAACAACTATAATTTCAAAATTAAGACATGGAAAGATGAAGGTGTTAAATACCCAAAATAACTAATCCGCCAACCTTACAATTTCTTCAATACTCATAACGTCCTTAGTTAACCCTGCTTCCATCGCTGGTGTAACGCGTAATGTTTTATGGATTTTACCGAAGTTGTAGTAAACAAAGTGTAAAGCAATCGCATAGCAATGGTTCTCCATTTTCTTGCTGAACGCATTTGTTAACCGGGTGAATCTACGCATGTGCATACGCATGGTTAAGTTTTGACGCTCAACATAAGAGGTTGATACTTGTTCGGCCACCGGCTTGCCTATGATGCGTTTCTTTTCAAAGCTAGTGCATTCGCCTGAACTGTATTTACGATCAGCGCCGTTTGTGCTTGCTGGTTCGCCGTATATCTTGATAAGCATGGCATAATCAATCTTAGAACCGAACGCATCAGGTACGGCGTTTAAATACGGTTTAAAGCCATCGGTTGTTAACTGTACGCGGCTTTTTAACCTGCTTTTCATGTCACACATAAATGTATATGCGTTATCGGCTGTACGGTCGCCAACAAACCAAGACACGATTAGCTTGCTATCAGCGTCGATGCCTGTAAAAGTCCAAACGTCTCCGGCCTTGTCAACTTCGGTGTTAACGATGCTATCAGCGTTCTTTTCCTTTGCGTAAACGAAACTCCAAATTTCGTCAGCCTCAATCCTTTTTGTTGTAAGGCTATGCACGGTTTCATCGTGAAAGTTTTGGCAAGCCTTACCAGTGTCAACCAGTAGCTTTGTAACGGTGTTGATTGAGCAGCCGGAAATCCTGGAAGCGGCACGTAATGACATACCCTCAACAAGCATGTTGATGATTTGTACTTTTTTGGCGATTGGTAACTTATTCATACAACAAAGATAATAATAATTCTTGAACGGTCAAGCATAAAGTTCATTTTTATTCAATTTATTTTCAATTATTTTTGAAAATAATCGCTTAGTCCTATGAAAATTCAGTGGAATGAGTTATATTTGACTAAGCAAAAACGCCAATGAGGAAGCCTGCCCTCGGTCTGTCAACTTCGTTCAGGCTCCGTTCAAATGGCAAATAAAGCGCTGATGCGGGTAGTGTAGCGGAAATCTCTCACGATAACATACACAGTCCCACACCAACGCATATCTTACTAAGGGGCGGCAATTTGTTGCCCTTTTTTAATGAAGTAAACTGGGTCTTTCCCATCTTCTTTAATTTTTTCAATTTTTCCTGTTTTAATCCTATTTGAAAGTGTTGCACTCACTTTGCCTATATATTTTCGGTCTTCTTCTTTGTTTAATTCTTTAACCTCGATATACTTTGCTTTAATGGCATCTACAATATTTCGAGAAGTTAAAAACGTATCTGATTCGGCCAACACCTCGAATACGCGTTCCGATATATTATCATCGGTGGAGTTTTCATAGCTTCTTTTTTCCGGCGCAATACTGATAACATTTTGAGGTTTTTCGTCGCGATATTTATTGATCAAAGAGTCTATTGCATCCAATTTACTCTTTAATTCTTTGCGCTGAAACAAAAGTGATTCGTACACGATTTTCTTCTCTTGCTCGGTAATGTTGAATGTTGTCATAGTCTGTCAAACTTGTTTTCAAATATAGAAAACACGATTGACAAAACATAGAAAAATAAAACAAAAAAGGCGATATGTTAATATCGCCTCGTAAATTATGAATTACTAACAAAAAGCAAGTTGTGTGACAATGTGGTGCATTGTGGTAACAAGTGTTACACTGTGTTACGTTTTCTTACCCCATCGGCTTTCCGCCGCCTTTGCGGCTATCTCTTTGCGCCGTTCTGGCGTCAAGCTATTCGCCCTTGCTGTACCACCTTTAAGGCCGCCTAAGCGTCCCAAAGCGACCGCAGCAGGATTTTTTTCGGGTTTAATATTTTCCGTATCTTCGTTATCGCCGGTCGCCCGGTCAACGACAGATTTAGCCAGTTGACTAACGTCTAAATGTTTCTTTGCCATAAAACAAAGGTAAACATTAGCGGTCAAGCATAAAAATTATTTATTTTCAAACTGAGACACTACCGAAATTTTATTAAAATGTCAGGATGACCTTTTTCGTATCAGATTTCCTACAAGCTACTGTTTATGGGTTGATTTCAAAAAGTCACCGTCAATGATCAGCAGCTTAACACCATTTTCGGTGACTGACCGGTGGCTGCTCAAATCATCCGAAACAATATATCCCATTCCTGTTTTTAGATGAAAGCGCCCGCCATGTTCAAGTTCGGTGGCAAATTCACCTTCCAGGCAATAAACAATGTGCCCTTTTTGGCACCAATGATCGGCCAGGTAGCCTTTGCTGTATTCAACCACGCGAACTCTTAACCCGTTAAGTTGGACAGTTTGCCAAAAGGCAGTTCCGGTTGTCCCGGCGTGGATTGTTTGCTCAATCTCGTTCCAGTTGATAATCTGAAAAGGAATATTTTCAAAACCCATTGCTATCTAAACTAATACGTTTTATTTGAACGATGCTTAGTTTTTACCACAAAGTACGCAAAGTGAGAACCACAAAGATCACAAAGTTTTTTCTTGGTGGCCTTTGTGAAATCTTAGTGTCCTTTGTGGTTAAAAATCAAATCTTTAAAAGGCGTTCTTCCTTAAACTTATTTTAATGTGTTAACCCGACTTTACGCCCTTGGCAGGTAAACCGTAAACTCCGACCCGTCACCGTATTTGCTGTGCACTTCCAGTTTGCCGTTGTTGGCGTCGGTAAATTGTTTGATCAGCGCCAGCCCGATGCCGGCGCCTGTTTCATTTTCGGTGCCATAACCCGAAATATCCTTGCCCGTCACTTTAAACAGCTTGTTCAATTTGTCGGCCTTTATACCCGTTCCACTGTCTTTTATGTGGATGCCAACCAGGTCGGCGCTGACGGAGTAGCAAATGTGTACCAGGCCACCCCTTGGTGTAAATTTAATAGCATTGCCCAAAAGGTTTTGCATGATGATCCGCACGTGGTCCGGATCTGCAAAAACAAGCATTTCGCCTTCTTCCTGGTGATCTAAAAAAATGTCTTTGTTTTTTGCATTAAATGTCGAAACGGAAATGATCTCGCTAACCGCCTGGGTAACATTAAATACCGCAGGGTGACACTTGATGCCGTCCTGCTGGCTGTTTGCCCAGGCAAGCAGGTTATTAACCATGGTGGTAACCAGGTTAACCTGCCGGTAAAAATCCTCCATCAGCATCGCTTGCTCCGCCGGCGTTATATCACCCGACCGGATGGCATCAATGGATTGCAGGATAGCTGCAAAGGGGCTTCGCAGATCGTGGCTGATGACCGAGAATAGCTGGTCTTTGGTGTTGTTTAGCTGGTTGAGTACTTCTTTTTGCCGCGATATCTCTGCCGTTTGCGACAAAATATCCTCATTCTGTTTTTTAAGTACTTTGTTCAGCGATGTTTTTTGGCGGTTGCTTACAATGATGTAAATGACAAAGATCACCGTGGCGCCCGCAATAATATTTCTGAAAAAGAGCAATTTTTTTCTGAAATCCAATTCTGATTCCTTGCTCTCAACTTCGTTTTTCAGTGTTTTGTTGTCCGCCTGCTGCTGTTGTAAATGAAGAAAATTGATTTCTTTTTCCTTATCGCTGTTAAACAGGCTGTCATTTACTTTCTTAAACTGAACCTGGTAGCGGTAAGCATTTTGATAATCCTTTACGGCCGCATAACTCTCCGATAGTATTTGCAGGGCACGTACCACGTCGGATGCTGAATTTACCTGCTTGCTGAGCTGGTAGCTCTTTTGGGCAGCCGGTATGGCCAGCGCGTATTTGCCAAGCTGGTTGTAACATTGTGCCATTCCCGACCATGCGAAATCCCGTTCCCAGGTGGTATTTGTTTCTCCCACGGCAACTTTTTGATAATAATCCAGGGCCTTGTTATAATCCTTTAAGTGATAATAAATTTCGCCCGCCCGGTTTTGTGACATGGAAAGCAGGTTGTTGTCTTTGGTCTGATTTGCGATGGCGATCGTTTTGTTTATAAAATAAAATGCCTTTGCCGGCTTGCCGGATTCATCATAACAAATAGCGATGTCAAAGTAGCATTGACCTATTTCGTCGTTGTCGCCGACCTGGGAGTATAGATCAATCGCGTCATTAAAATTGGCGATCGATTCTTCATACCTGTTTTGCGACATATAAATGAGCCCCATGATTTGATAGGCTCCGGCTATTCCAACAGTATATTTTATCTTATTGCTGATGGCCATCAGCTTGTTGGCAGCATCTAAAGAAAGATCATAGTTGCCGATAACATAGTAGGCCCGGCCAAGGCTATGCCATGACTGTGCTTCACCCGCGTCAAAATTTTGCGTTTGTGCCAGGCTAAGCGCCTTTTTAGCATAAAAAAGGGAGCTGTCGGCATTATCGTACACGTATTGAAAGGCGAGTTGGTTCAGCAACAGAACGCTGGCCGTATCGGTAAGATAGTCTTTTTTTGCCTGCGCTTGCCTGAGGCTTTTAAGCAGCGTCCCCGTTTTTATTTGCGAAAATGCAAAAGTGGAGTTAATCAGCCACAGCAAGCAAAAAAGATACTTTAAAAGATTCTTGTTAGCCAACATACCGGGACGCACAATAGTCAAAAATTAATAGTGTGTGAAAGTACTAAAAAAATAAAATTCCCGTCAGGCTGGCGGTTTTTATTGCGTAATATTTCTGATGGGAATGGTGGGTGCCGATGACACAGCGGTGCTCAATATCTTCTGCGGGTCTCGCGTATGTAGCGCCTGAAACGTTTGTCTTCGTAGTAGTCGTTAACCACCAATATGGCGTGAATAATACCAGGCACCCAGAAAAAGATGGTTAAAATGATGTTCAGCACAAACGAGCCCATCCTGCCTGTAGTGAGTATGGCAACCGGCGGGCAAATAAAGCATAAAAAGTACCGCATGATCATTTATAGTAATTTTTTATTCTGACGGCAAATATCGCAGATTGTTACTAAATTTTTATTTTTTGAACGATCTACCTTCGTCAACCCAATCAACTTAATCAACCAATCAACTATATTTACCCATTACTTTTCACAATTTATGGTAATCGTTATCCAATGTACCGACCAGGTGGGACTGGTAGCTTCAATAACGGCTGTGCTGGCCAAAGCGCAACTGAATATCGTATCCATGCGCGAGTATGTCGACGAGGTGAATAACCAGTTTTTTATGCGGCTGGAAGTAAACGAGGCGGGCGACACAGCTTTGATCGAGGCGAACTTAAGAGCCGTATTGCCCAGGGGCGCGGCTGTACACATAAACCCCCTGCCCGATAAAGAAGCGGTAATACTGGTAACAAAAGAACACCACTGCCTGGCCGATATACTGGTCCGCAATTTTTACGGAACACTGGGGGCTAAAGTGAACGCAGTGATAGGTAATTACGATGTTTTGGGCGACATATGCCGCCGTTTTGAAATACCGTTTTACCACATATCCCACGAAAATACTAGCAAAGAGGAATTTGAAGAGCAGCTGTTAAGGGTGATTCACAAACATACTCCGGATTACCTCGTGCTGGCTAAATTCATGCGTATTTTATCGCCGGCGTTTGTCGGGCGGTTCCCCCAGCGCATCATCAATATCCATCATTCATTTTTGCCGGCATTTATCGGGGCAAACCCATATAAAAAGGCTTATGAACGGGGTGTAAAGCTGATAGGCGCAACGGCCCATTTTGTGTCGAGCGATTTGGACGAAGGCCCGATCATCGCGCAGCAGATCATACCGGTAAATCACTCGTTTTCGGCAGCTTCAATGATGAAAGCCGGCCGCGAGATCGAGACCGCCGTACTGGCCAATGCCCTGAAACTGGTTTTTGAGGACAGGGTGTTCGTTTTTGCGAATAAAACGATTGTGTTTGATTAGCCTGAAATAAAGGCCTTGCGTTTGGTTAAAATGACCGTTAAAAATCAGCTTAATTTTAACCACAAAGATCGCTAAGAAGGCGCAGAGTGCACAGAGAAAAAAATTGACAAACTATTAAAGCTTTGTGACCTCCGTGTCTTCCCCTTTGCGAACTTTGCGGTAAAATCTTCTACCATTTAGTTATAAAGCAGATACGCTAAATTTTTCCATATGAATGCTTCGACAAACTCCCGCCGTAATTTTGTAAAGAGTGCCGCCGCGGGTATTGGCTTGATAAGCTTGCCAGGACTGCTCAATGCCAAACCGCGAACCCCGGCCGAAAAGAAAAAGATAGTTTGTGTAGGCGGCCACCCGGACGACCCAGAAAGCGGCTGCGGCGGAACCCTGGCCAAACTGGTTAATGCCGGGCACGAGGTTACCATTATTTATTTAACCACAGGCGAAGCAGGCATCGAGGGTAAAAGCCACGATGAAGCTGCCCGCATCCGCAAGCAGGAAGCTATAAAAGCCTGCAAAATATTGAATACAAAGCCGGTGTTTGCCGGGCAAATAGACGGCGCCGCGGTAGTGAGTAACGATACCCTGAAGCATTTGCAAAGCTTATTGGCCGACGAGCAGCCCGAAATTGTTTTTACGCACTGGCCTATCGACTCCCATAAGGATCACCAGTGTGCAAGTTTGCTGACCATCCAGAGCTGGATACGGTCGGAAAACAAGTTTAGCCTGTATTTTTTCGAGGTGTGCACGGGCGAACAAACGCTCGGGTTCCATCCCGATGTTTTTGTTGACATAACCGATACACAGGAAACAAAAAAGAAAGCGGTTTACTGCCATGTGAGCCAGGATCCTCCGGGTATTTACGGCTGCGGACACGCAGCGATGGAAGATTTCCGGGGAAGAGAATTGGGAGTAAAGGCTGCCGAAGGTTTTGTGCAGATGACAGGTAAGATGACCGGCGGATTTACAATTTAAAAACGGACTTATAAACTTACGAAGTTTTTGAAACTTCGTAAGTTTCGGGTATCGCCTCGCAAATCCTCCATTAAGTGGTGATTTTCAAGGTTATTGGTTTTTCTACGCCTTAGCCAGCGCCGTCGGCAACCCATCCAAACTCACCATATTCTTCTCTGCCTTATAATTTTCGAGCCCGTCCAACCCTTTGTTGGCTGCCCATTTGTAGGCCTGATCCCTCTCACCTGTATATTCGTAATAAGGCACCCCGAAACCGCAGGAGGTTTGCACCATATCAACATCGGCCACGATAATTTGCCGGGTGGACATCATTAACGTAAAATGTTGCGATAGCTCAGGCCAATCTTCATCGCCGGGTAAAACAGCATAACCTTTTCCGTAAAGCCGCAGGATAAGCGGCGGGCCATCAAAGGCGCAAAACATAAAGGTTATGCGGCCATTCTCCAAAATATGTGCAGAGGTCTCGTTGCCGCTGCCGATGATGTCCATATAGGCTACCCGGTTATTTGAAAAGATGCGGAAGCTATCCATTCCTTTAGGTGAAAGGTTGACGTGGCCGTTTGGGTTGAGCGGGGCTGTCGCCACAAAAAACATTTTTTGTTTTTCGATAAATTCTTTGTGGTGATCCTGCATTTCGGTAAAAAACTTTCCCATCAGTCAATTTTAATTTACAATCAAATTTAATTAAACCGGGACTTCTATCCGGAAAAATGCTGTTTTATTGCAGTACGATTACTTGTGTTGGTTTGTTTTTATGCTAATTCACCAGGAATCGCAAGCAGAATTTTCGTTATTATTGTAATAATTAGTGTTCAAGATTAGCTTTATGGAACTGTCAGATTTAGATTTCGCGAAAACTTATACTTATGCTGACTATTTTAAGTGGCAACTGGATGAGCGACTGGAATTAATAAAGGGTAAAATCTTCAGGGTGACGCCTGCGCCTAACCGTATTCACCAGGAAATATCAGGCGCTGTTTCAGATAAATTGAGGCATTTTCTCAAAGGCAAACATTGCAAGGCATACGCAGCCCCTTTCGATGTCAGATTAAGCCGAAACTCAACAGACGATGCAGCGATTTATACAGTTGTGCAACCGGACATATGTGTCGTCTGCGATTTATCAAAATTGGATGACCGCGGATGTATCGGAGCGCCGGATATTGTTGTTGAAATTCTTTCGCCTGGCAACAACAAAAAAGAACTCCGCAACAAATACGAAGTTTACCAGGAGGCTGGTGTAAAGGAATATTGGGTGATCCACCCCAGTGAACATACGTTTTTAAAATATACCCTCGGCATGGATGGGTTATTTCATTCTTCAAAATTGTTGACCAGCGGTGACGAAGTTACTACCGAAATTCTACCGGGATTTGTGATAGACCTTGCTGAAATTTTTGACGAAAACTGACAAACCCTCACTTTATTCAATAAAAAACCCGCCATCAAATCAAGGGCGGGTTTTTTAATTGACTTGTTTTACAGGCCCTATTCAACAACCAATGTCGCCATCGAATGTGCAGGTGCTGTTGTTTTGGCGGCTTTGCCTTTTATCCACAACGAATACTCAATATCTTTATCGGTCTTATTCATCACCACCACGGCTATTTTGCCGTCGGGATTAATATAGGCAGTGCTCTGAAGCATGTCGCGGCTGGGTGCGCTGGCAATGCGTTTGGCGCCAGGGTGAATAAATTTCGAAAAATGGCCAATATAATAGTAGGAATTTGTGTAGATCAGCTGCCCGGTTTTAGTATCTGCATGTATGGGGGCGAAACAGAAATTGCCCACATGGTTGGGGCCGCCTTTTTCGTCGAGCAATACATTCCAGTCAGTCCAGCCTACGGTACCGGCGTTAAAATCGTTGATCATTGACCAGCCGTATTTTTCGCCCAGATCCCAGCTGTTGATGTTATTCAGGTCGAACCGTTCGGCGCAGCCTTCGGTGAAGATCAGTGGTTTATCAGGGAAAGCACGTGCAACAAGCCTTTCGTTCTCGAAGTTCATTCCGGCGCCGGTCCAGGTTTCATACCAGTGATAGCCTACACCCCAAACGTACTTGGCCGCCTGTGGGTCTTCCAAAATAGTGCTGGCGCGTTGGTACATCAGGTCGCGGTTATGGTCCCAGGCAATCAGGTGTTTGCCGCCCATGCCGGCTTTGGCCAGGGTTGGGCCTAAAAAGTTTTTGATAAAATCGCGTTCGTCCTCGGCAGTGTACAGGCACGATTCCCAGGTTTGGGTAGCCATGGGCTCGTTTTGTACCGAAAGGCCCCAAATGGGTATGCCCAGCTTTTCGTATGTTTTTATAAACTTAACATAAAAATTGGCCCAGGGCTGGTCGTACTCCGCTTTCAATTTGCCGCCATGCAGCACATCGTTATTGGTTTTCATCCATCCGGGCGGGCTCCAGGGCGTTGCAAATACCGTTAGCTTACCACCTGCCGCCGCCATTGCTGCTTTGATGAAGGGGACACGATATTTTAGATCATGGCTTACATCAAACGATTTAAGTGAAATGTCGCCATCCTTTATGTAGCCATAGCTATCGCTCGAAAAATCGCAGCTTTGGATGTTCGTGCGGCCGAGCGTATAGCCAATGCCGGCAACCTTGTCGTAGTAGGCGGTCAGCAGCTCTTTTTGCTTATCTTTTGGCAGTTTATAAAAAGTTTCGGCCGAGGCATCGGTCAGCGCTCCACCAATGCCCAGCATGGTTTGGAAGGTTTTTGAAGGGTCAACAAAAACTGCAACCTCCGTTTCAACCGGCTGCGGTTTACTGGTAAAATGCAGCTTTTCGGCCTGTTGTGTTAAGCGGAACTCCGAGTTTTTAGCGGTAAGGTAAACAGTAACTGTTTTGTTAGCGGCTGAGTAAGGCGCCGCTTTTTTTTGTGCATCGGCCCGGTTAAAGCCTGTCAGCCCAAAAACAGCCAAAGTAAGGCCGCATAATAGTGTTTGTCGTTTCATTGTTGTATGGTGAGATAAAGTACTGCGTACTTGGTTTATAACATCCAAATCTATTTATTTTGAGCGAAAGATTTTGGTTTTTGTTGCTTAATCAAGTTTAGGGAATATTTGCCTAATTTTATGGAAATAATTGTAAAAACCAACACCGACTAAATGCCGTCTCCCCCAATCGCAATATGAAATGGCTCCCTTACGAAAACTTTTATATCGATACTGACCTGAAACCTGATGCAGCGCAGTCTGATCTGGAAACGGAGGTTGGCCCCGACAATCGCACAGGGATTGGCTTCGCCGGCAATCCCGCGTTCAGCCAAAGAAATGATGGTTGTTTTATGGGGACGGTTGACAATCATAGTTTCCAAATTCGGCGCCAAGTTTTCTATCGCAATCGATTTTTACCGAACATAAACGGCACGATTGAACCACACCTCAACGGTAGCCGCATTCACGTAATTATGAAACTCAATTTCGTGCAGATCGCAGGGATGAGTATAAGGATGTTCTTTGCCACTCTTGTAAGCATTGTGATTTTATGTATATATGCAGAACCGAACTTTGGTTCAATAATGTTGATTGTTTTTGCTATCCTCATTTTTGGCTACGTGCTAACAATCGTCCGATTCAAAGATGAAAGCAGCAAGGCAAGGAAGACTCTATGTGATATATTTCAAGGTAATTTAGCCGAAGCGCCGTAGTGTACGCCTGAGTTTTTTACTGTACAACCATGCCCCCAGCAACCTTTTCAACCCTTCCTGTTATCGTAATAGTTCGCTTTAACTTATTTCCACTTTTCCTTATATTCAAAACAAAAAAACAATCCCATGCTTCAAAATAAAAACGCCGTCATCTACGCAGCCGGTGGTTCGCTAGGCAGCACCCTCGCCAGGGCCTTTGCTGCGGCGGGCGCTACTGTTTTCCTTAGTGGCCGCACGCTTGCATCCGTTCAAAAATTGGCTGATGAAATAACAGCTTCCGGCGGCAAAGCACATGCTGCACAGGTCGACGCCATGGACGAAGCTGCGGTAAACAACTACGTAAGCCAGGTAATACAGCAGGCTGGAACAATTGATATCTCCTTCAACCTCATCGATCTGCAGGTGGTGCAAAACCTGCAACTTGTCGACTTATCGACAGCCGATTTTGTGCGCCCTGTAACCATTGCCATGCAAAGCCATTTTGTTACGGATACTGCCGCCGCCAGGGTAATGATGCAACAGGGATCGGGTGTTATACTATCGCTTACGGCCACACCCGGCGGCATTGGCTATCCGTTTACAGGAGGGTTTGCACCAGCCTGTGCCGCGATGGAAAGCTTCTCGCGCAACCTGGCCGGTGAAACGGGCAAATATGGTGTAAGGGTGGTAAACATCCGGTCCGGCGGTTCGCCCGACTCAAAAGTGTTTGCAGTTGCGATTGCCGCACACCCGGATGTAATGAAGTTTGTTTTGGATAGGATGCAAAACGATAGCATGCTTAAAAAGCTGCCCAGGATGGCTGATATAGCTAACACGGCTGTGTTCCTGGCCTCTGACTTCGCGGCGGCAATAACAGGCGTTACCATTGATGCTACTTGCGGAACAACGGCGGGCTTGAATTACAGATCCACGGATGAGGGTTTTTGAGTTTGATGCTGATATTTCGGCGTATTTATCGCAATGGATTTTTAAAAAGCAGATTATCAAAAGATATTTTACACTTTTTGTTCCCTTGATTTTATTGTCATGTAACAACCCGGCGCCGCCGAAAATTTCCATACCCGTTGAGCACATCAATCCTTCAAAAGACCAGGCTGAACGCCGAAGGCAATCCGAATTGTATTGCAAGGCACATCAAATACCATTTTATACAAACCCAAATGCTTTGTTTGTCGATCCGCAAGATTCGGTTACGCTCCGTACAAAGGCCGAAGTAGTTGACCGTGTGCTGGCGCTCTGGTACCTGGGCCTGAAAAGCGAAGGTGCGGACAAAAGCTTGCTGGACGCCGCGGAGAAAAAATTTCACATCGACGCTAAGTTAACGCCTAAAGAGCTTATTTATGCCGCCGATTCACACCCTATCACACAGCAAGACCTGGATGCAGGCTGGAAATATGAGGATATGCACCTGATGCTTTGGGCTCTTGGTTTTGTGGACTCGCTGGCTTATCCATCCCACCAGTGCAATGTGAATGATGATACCAAAACGTTAAAGATGTTAACCGAAGCTCAGTTTATGCAAAAAGCAAAACTTCGAAGCAAAAAAGAAATACTGGACCAGGCAGACCTAATCCTCAGGCTTGATTGGGCCTGCGTAAACGCGACCGTTAACAAACAAACCGCCCCTGGCAACCTGGACAAAGCTGTTGTTTTTGAACGGCATTATGCTTTAAATTGGCTGATCAGGTATTTGGATGAGAATTGGGACGACGTATCAACGGATACGTAATCGTCCAAAATTATATTCCCTGTAACCAGATCGGCAATAAGTTTCAAACCCTCCTATAAGTTAGTAATTTTTTATTGTACCCGCCTTTTCACAGATTTACAGTTTAATAGAGCGTAATTAAAATTGAACAGATGAAAGAACGTGTCCATTCGATTGACATTGTCCGCGGTTTGATCATGATCATCATGACCCTGGATCATACCCGCGACTTTTTGCACGTTCCGGGCCCATCTCCCTTAAATATGCAAACAACAACCGTTATCCTGTTTTTTACGCGTTGGATAACGCATTTCTGTGCGCCAACTTTTGTTTTTTTGAGCGGTGTCTCGGCCTGCCTTGCCGGGCAAAAAAGATCTAAAAAAGAACTGAGCCTGTTTCTTCTAAAAAGGGGCGCATGGTTAATTCTTTCAGATATGCTTATCATTTCATTGATTTTTACGCTCGATCCGCTATACCATGTTATGGTGTTGGAGGTATTGTGGGCAATCGGGTTTGGTATGATCATTCTCGCACTGTTGATCCATACGCCCCTAAGGGTGATCGCTATTACAGGCCTGATCATTATATTCGGCCATAACCTGCTCGACTATATACAGCTGCCTCAAAATGGATTAACGGGCGATCTGTCTAAACTATTTGTTTCGGCGCTTGGCGCCATCATACCATTGGGTGGCAGCCGTATGGTGGCTGTATTATACGCTGTACTTCCATGGACGGGGATCATGCTGCTGGGTTATGTTTTTGGAACTATCTACAAAACCGGTTTCAATGGCGAAAGGCGAAGAAGGATACTGTTGATGTCGGGCATTTCACTGGTTGTTTTATTTATCGTTTTGCGCCTGGTTAACCATTACGGTAATCCCGTTCCGTGGACCATTCAGCGAAATGCCGCGCATACCTTGTTATCGTTCCTGAATGTTACCAAACAGCCTCCGTCGCTGCTTTTTGTATCGATGACGCTTGGCCCGGTTTTGATATTGTTATCACTCGCCGAACGGGTAAAAAATCGTTTTGCCTCATTTTGCATGGTGTATGGCAATGTGCCTTACTTTTATTTTATTATCCATTTGACCCTGATCAGGATCATCAATATAGTGCTCATTGTGCTGGGTGGCATCCAGATCAAATTTACGGATTTCCCTTTGGTGTGGCAGGCCGCAGGATTTGGCTACCCCCTGTGGGCGGTATATTTATTTTGGTTTTTGGTGGTTGGCACGCTTTATTTTCCGTGTAAATGGTATGGGAATTACAAAAGAACCCAAAAGCATTGGTGGCTTTCTTACCTGTAAAATGGTTGACCGTCTGCCGCATAACGCAGTTTCGAACTTCGGATTATACACCTTTAGACTGCGTTCGATACACTGGAGTTTTTTAACGGTTTATCAGTCGTAAAAGACAATAAGAAGGGGCAGGTGGAGGACAGTTCAACCCTTTTCTTATTTTTATCACCAAATCAATATTAAACATGCATTTTCTGACCACGATAGGGATCACACTGGCGGTTATCGGCGCCATACTGATCTTTATCCTGAAACAGCCATTGAAAACCAGCGACAAGCTGCTCATTGCCATATTGGTGACCTTCGTGGTGAAATTCAGCTTTGATGAGGCGTCGCTCATCACCGGGAACCCGCTGTTCAGCGCAATAGCGGCAGCATTTGGCATCAGTACTATCGTCACCTGCGGCTGGTATATCAAATACATTACCGATACAGAAACCGGCTTCGGAATAAAACAACTCTATATCTATCTGCCATTGGCTGTACTCCTTGCCCTGCTCCTGGCTCTTTTCCCACGCTGGGGATCTCAAATCGGATCAACAGGCCGCGATGTCGCGTTAGCGATCGTGCTTGGCCTTATTCTGTACTATTTCTGGTTTTGTATAGATATGCTCAGGAAACACCAGAAACTGATCCGCGAAAACTATTCAGGTGCACCGGGCAGCATCACTGTCAACTGGGTGATTGTCATTATCGCGCTGCAAATTATTGAATTCCTGCTGAAAGGCGTCCTTGGCAGGGTGATCACAGGTTATAGCAGCGCTGATGTTAATATCATTACCAACGAATATTGCTTTATCATTATAACCTTCCTGCTGGTAGTGCTGGGTATCTGGCAAAAAAGCATCCCCGTTTTTATACCCGCAAAAGATGAGATCGCTCAACCGGCGGTGCAGGCAGATGATTTGAGACGCTACCAGCTGAAACTTGAAAGATTTATGGATGAGCATAAACCCTATCTCGATCCGGAACTTACCATCGAAAAACTGAGCGAGTTAACCCGCATTAAAAAGCTGCTGCTTTCGCAAACGCTGAATAAAGGCTTTAACACCAACTTCTTTACCTTCATCAAGGAATACCGTATCCGTCACGTCGAGGCTGAATTGAAAAACAAAATCAATAAGGAACGCACCATCATGGATGTCGCATATATGAGCGGCTTTAACAGCAAAACGGGCTTTAATCGCGCTTTTAAGGAAGTGACTGGGAGAACACCAACTGAATACCTGGACGGTCAAGTCTGAATCCTTAAATAAGCAAAACGGTGGCGGCCTCATCATTTCAATCCCAGCCTGGCCCGCAACGTTTCGCGGTAGGTGCTGCCGATGGGTATTTTAGTCGCCCCGATGCTCAGCTGGTGCACTTCTATCATGCTGATATGCTTCATGGCCACCACATACGATTTATGCACCCTTACAAAATCGGCCGCGGGTACCAGGTCGAAAATATCGCCCATATTTTCGCGGATCAGTATCTTCTTATCTTTTAAAAACACCGTGATATAATTACCGTCTTTTTCGAGGTATAATATATCGGCGATTTTTACCTGGTAGGTTTGCGCGCCGCTTTTAATGAAAACGGTGGCCGGCTCGTCCTCTTTAACAGGCGCGTTAGTTTTTATAGCGGGTAAGCTTGCAGCCTTGTTAACGGCGGCCAGGAAACGCTCAAAAGTAATGGGCTTTAGCAGGTAATCCAGCGCGTTCAGGTCGTAACTTTCAACCGCGTAGTGGCTGTAGGCTGTTGTGAAAATGATCATCGGCCGGGGCGACAAGGTTTGCACCAGTTGCATGCCGCTGATATCGGGCATATTGATGTCGACGAAGATGAGGTCAACCTTTTCGCTATTCAGAAATTCAATGGCCTTCACCGGTTCGCGAAAGGTGGCCCGCAGGTCAACCAGGCTGGTTTTTTGGCAATAGCGTTCTATTACCTCCAGCGCCTTGGGCTCATCATCAATAGCTATACAGGTGATCATTGCAGGTCAATTTCAAGCTTAACAATATATTTCCCATCCTCTTCACTGATCTGTAGTTTATGTTTGCCCGGGTACAGCAGGTCGAGCCGCCGCTTTACATTTTCCAGCCCGATACCGCTTTCTTCGTCCATCTTTTTAGCGTTGTGTTTTGGGTTTACGCAGGTAAAGATCAGTTTTTGATCTGCAATAACAATAGCAATATCGATGACAGAAGTTTGCCCGATAGCAACGCCATGTTTAAATGCATTCTCCACAAAAGGAATAAACAACATCGGGGCGATGGTGACGCCTGCGGGTTGCGGCGGGTAATCAAAAGTCAACTTTACCTCATCATCAGCATAGCGCAGCTTGTTCAGCGTTATGCAATCTTCCAGGTAGTCAATTTCTTTATCAAGCGGCACGCTTTCGGCATTGCTGTCATAGATCATATAGCGCATCATGCCCGATAGTTTCGAGATGCCGTCGGCGAGGTCATCGTTTCCCCTGCCCTGCGCCATTGAAAAAAGGTTATTCAGCGTATTGAACAAAAAATGCGGGTTCACCTGCGACTTGAGGAATTTGATCTCGGTATCCAGTTGAACCGCCTCCAGTCGAATGCGAAATCTTTCTGCCCGGGTCCATTCCTTTAAGAAGAAATAAGCGATCGAGAGGCCGAAAATGATAATGAAAATAAACAACAATATATCTGAGAACCCGTCTCCCGCAAATATAAATGCCCTGGATTGCCGAAACGCCACATCTCTTCTAACATTATCGTCCGGGACTGTTATGCGCTTTACCCGGTCAATGTTAGTGTCTATAGTAATATGCAGTTTATTTGGCGGCGGTGACATTAGCAGAACATTATCGCTCATTTTCTGTGCCGGCAACAAGATGCCCAGGTAGTTACTTGCCAAAAAGATGATGCTAAACCAGGCGATGGGCAGAATTACCCTGATCAATACATTCTTGTAGCGCAGCGCCCTTTTTAACAGCCAAAAGATATTGCTATAAAATAACACGGCCATAAAACCAAGCGCGAGAAAAATATGTGGCGACAAGGTGCGCCTGATGTCTTTTTCAAGGATAGTGCCGTTTTGATTGATGCGCATCTTAATGTGCGGTTCGGTAAATGACAGCAGCGTATAGAAAACACCAACCCAAAACGCGATGTGAAGCACGATCTCTATCCAGCCTTTTTTCTTAATGGCAATCATATAAAGCAAAGGTAATTTCCTGTTATAAGCATCCGTAAATTTTGTTACCAATAAGCCCAATTGTTAGCTAAAAGCAGCGTATTTGAAATCACAGGATAACAAATAACCGTTTTTCATGCATAATAAACCGATATTCGTACTAGAGTTTTTAAAAATTGGTGTTCCGAAAATAGTATTGTTAAAAAAATTGTGAATTATGAAACCATCATGAGCCACAAAAAACAACAATTGCTCATCCGCCAGCTGGCGCATTACCATTAAAAACGGCGAAGCCTTCCTGATTGCCGATGAAAAACAAATAATAAGACGAAAAAACAGTTAACACAATGAAAAAGCAATTGCTACTTGCAGCCTCTTTACTGGGCGTATTTATTAATGTGGAAGCCCAAAAGCCAGATACGGCGCGGGTGCTGGTACACTACAAGTTTAGCCATGTACGAGACACCATGAACCGGGCGCACCCCGACACGGAAAACATGGTGTTGTTTGTCGGCAAAAATGCCAGCGCTTATAAGAGCTATGACGGAATAGTAGCGAAGGCCCAGTTTAAAAAGGCGTATGCCGAGGCGGCAGCCAGCAGCCCGGACGGACGCCCAATGATAAATCGACGGCATGTGGGTTCATTCATCGAATATTACCAATTCCCGAATGAACAAAAATTCTTCACGAAAGATCAGCTGATCATCAACAGCTACCTGATCGAAAGCCCGATGCCCACAATCGACTGGAAGATCAGCAGTGATACGGCGACTTTTGGCGGCTTGCACTGCCAGAAAGCCAGCGCCCATTTTAAAGGCAGGGATTACACCGTATGGTTTTGCCCTGATCTGCCGGTGCATACCGGCCCGTGGAAATTAAACGGGCTGCCGGGCGTGATCGTAGACGCCCATGATACAAAAAACGAAGTGGTATTTAAGTTTGACGGGGTGGAGAAAGCGGTGCCTACGCCGCCAGGAACCGGGCCGGCCGATACGGATCTCCCCCCGATATTACAGGGTTTAAACGATGACCTGAATTTGATTGAACCACCAGCCAAGGCTATCAAAGCCACACAAAAGGAATTTGATAAACTGAAGGAGACCATGGAGAAAGACCCCCAGGCATTTGCACAAGCCATTATGGCGGGCAATCACGCCGACGGCGTTAAAATGGATCCCATCAGGGTTGGCAAGGGTCCTGCTCGTCACGGTCCTGTGATCAATAACCCGATAGAATTACCGGAAAAGAAATGAGCCGGGGCTCTTCAAATAAAGACATTAAGCTCGCTCAAATAACAAATATCCATTTTTTACCCGCACCAGGGCGGCGTTCGTAACAATGTTTTCGGCAGATTGAACCGGCGAGCTACTATTGCTTAAAATATCCAAAACATGAAAAAACAGTTATTACTATGTGCCGTCCTTTTAACCGGCGCCTGTATGGCCAAAGCGCAAAAAACCGACACCGCCGCGTACATGGTGCATTATAAGTTTTCGCATTTAAGAGATACCACTAATAGGGAACACCCTTATACCGAAAACATGGCCCTGTTCCTGGGCAAAAACGCGAGCGTGTACAAAAGTTATGATAAACAGCTCCAGGATGCCCTATTCAAAAAACAAGTGAAGGAACAAATCGCAAATTCACCGGATGGAAACATTAAAATTCACCGGCAAAACTCAGGCTCGCCTGAGCAATTTTTTCAATTTCCGGCGCAGCAGAAATTTTTTAGAAAGGAATCGCTCGTCATCAACAGCTACTTGATAGAAGACGCTTTACCTGTCATCGACTGGAAAATAAGCAGCGATACCGCCAGCTTTGGCGGCATGCATTGCCAAAAAGCTACTGCCCATTTTAAGGGCAGGGATTACACCGCATGGTTTTGCGCGGATATGCCTTTTCATGCCGGGCCATGGAAGCTGAATGGCCTGCCCGGTGTGATCATGGAGGCGTATGATGCCAAAAAAGAGGTGGTTTTTAAGTTTGACGGCATTGAGAAAGTGGCGCCGCCTCAACCTGTCGCTGCTGCCAATGAACCACAGCCAGGCGACGGGCACAGGATGATCATGATCGGCGGGGATGATTCCGATACCGACCCGGCTATTATCGAGTTGCCTTCGCGCTCTATCAAAACCACGGATAAAGAATTCACCAAATTGCAGGACGCCATGCGGAAGGACCCGGATGCCTTTGTTCAGTCGATGATGGCCTCGTCCGGCATGAATGGGCCGGGAAACGGTCCCAGGCCGCAAATCAAGATCAAGATCGGGCCGCAGCCGGTGGTCAATAACCCGATCGAGCTGCCTGAGAAGAATTGAACGGCGCGTGCAATAAAACCAGTTCGACATACAGGCGGGTTGACCAGGTAACATACCATCTAAAAAATATCTAAAACATGAAAAGGCAATTGTTATTGTGCGTCGTCCTTGTAACAGCCGCCGTTATCGCCCGGGCAACAGATAAAAGACCGCCACGGCAGGATAGTCGTGCCGTTAGGCGATGATGACTACGGCACCGACCCGAATATCATCCAGGTACCGGCCAGGGGTATTAAGACTTCAGAAAAGGACTTTGAAAAACTGAGTAATGCCATGCATAAGGACCCGAACGCCATGTCACAATCGATGGCGGCTAATGCGCAAAACAATGGTGGGCCTAAATCTGATGTCAATCCACGAATGCGGTCCACGCCGACTGAAAATAACCCTATCGAACTAACAGAAAAATAATGATGCCTTTTATGCGGTCTTTAATTTTGCTTCTATGCGGCATGTTGTGCGTTGCCTGCTGTTTTGCACAAGGCAAAGTACAGGGAACGGTAAAAGACAGTACCGGAAAACCGGTTTGGTTCGCCACCGTCAGCCTGAAAAATAAGGCAAGCAACGCCATTGTATCTTACAGCGTAACAGACGGTAAGGGGGCGTACACGCTTATAGTGCCGGCAGGGGAACTACCGGATAGCCTTTTGGTGGAAGTGCGTTGTATAGGTTTTAAAAGAGCGGCAAAAGCCATTGCCGGCAAAGCGCCGGTGGACTTCGTGCTACAGGTTTCGGTTAATCAATTACAGTCGGTAGTCGTCAAAAGCAGCCGGCCAGTATTGCGGATAAACGGCGACACGCTGAATTATAAAGTATCCGATTTCGCCAGCGCGCAGGACAGAACGATAGGCGATGTGATCAAAAAACTGCCGGGCATAACGGTAGCAGCGGATGGTACTATACTGTACAATAACAAACCCATCACCAACCTGTACATCGGCGGCGATAACCTGCTCGACGATAAATACAACATTGCTACCAATACCATCCCGCAGGGCGTGGTGGAAAAGGTGCAGGTAATTCAAAATGACCAGCCGGTTAAAGTACTGCAAAATAAAGTGATGAGTGATGATGTATCGTTAAACCTGACCATTAAAAAAGGCGCCAAACTGCAGGTAGTGGGGCAGGAAAGCATTGGCGCCGGCTTGCCCGGTAACTACGATGTGGATTTGAACGCGATGATGTTTAAGGACAAATACAAGGCCATAAATTACATTAAAGGCAACAATACCGGGGACGACCTGCAACAGGAACTGGTTGCGCATAACTTTAACGAACATTCTCAACTGATAGATAATAGCGCACCGGCCACCTTGCTTTCCCTGGGCGCAGTGAATGACCCGGCGTTATCCCGCGACCGGTATCTGTTCGACCAGTCGGGGCTCATCAATCTTAATAACCTGGTCAACTTAAAAAAGAATGTGCAGCTCAAGATCAACGCCTGGTATTTTCATGATACCCAAAGGCAGGATTACAGCCAGCTGAGCACCATCTTTTTACCGGGCGACACTGTGCATTATAGCGAAACGCAGCACAACCGTTTCGTACCGGATATATTCCATACCCAATTTACGCTGAATATTAACCAGGATAAATATTACCTGAACGACGTGCTGCTGATGGATAATAACCGCTCGACAAGTTACTCCAACCTGAATACTAACGGAACGATGGTGAACCAGGTTTTTAAGGATAATGCTCTGAATTTCTCCAATGAATTTAACCTCATCAAATCACTAAAGTCGAATAACATCATCCAGGCGTATTCGTATATCAGTCACTCGGCCGAGCCGGAAAACAGGACGATTGGGCCGAATTATAATGATACCATATTTAATAAAAGCATGCCCTACGCCCAATTGCTGCAAAATGTGAACGTACCCGCCTGGTATACCAATAATTACCTGTCGTTTAAAATTCCGGCAAACGTTGTTACCCAAAGCTACAAATCGGGCTTTAGCGTACAATCACAAACTTTAACCTCCAACCTGGGCGTTTTACAGAACAATAACAGTATTACCCCGGAATCAGACAGTTCCATGAACCATTTGAACTGGACGCGCAAAAAGCTGTATGCCGAAGCGGCTTACGACCTGCCGGGGACCATCCTTAAAGCAAACCTCACCCTGCCGGTAAGCGTGCAGCAGATCGATTATTCCGACAGCCTGTACCACCTGAACAAGCATCTGAGCCGATTGTATTTTAACCCGCAGTTTAGGGTAAAATACCAAACCAGTTTGGAGAATTACCTCACCTTTCTGTACAACTACCGCAACCAAAGCGGCACGATTGAAGACCTGTACCACGGCTATATCCTGACCGATTACCGCTCGCTTTTCGCCAACAACGCCGACCTTACCGAAAGTCAGAACCAAACGGTGGCAGCCGGTTTTAACTACCGTAAGGCGCTTACCCTATTTTTTGCCGGCGTAAACGTGCTTTATAACCACATGGCTTCCAGTACCATTGCCTCAGAAGTGATTACCAATAACCTGCAGCAGCGCGTGGTGCTGCCCTACGCCAACAGCACCAATTCGTGGACGGTGAGCGGCAACGTAAGCAAATATTCCTTTGCGTTAAAAACCACTTTTAGCGGTGGCCTGCAATGGCAAACCAATGGTTCGGTACAGTTGCAAAACAATGCCTCTTTTTATCGCCGCACCAAACTATCAATCCCCCTCCCCATTTCCTCCGACCTTTTCATCGCTTCATCCAGCGGCAGGCCCACCGGCATTCCCGGCCGTTTATGTTTGGTTGCGGTAAGCCAGGCATCGCGCAGCAGGTTTTGGCGGTCGGTTACCAGCTTTAATAATTTTGTTCCGTTCGGCGTTTTGGGCAGCGCCTGTTCAATGCCCGGAGACTTTGCCACTTCATCACAACCCAAATAAATCAGAATCTCCCTCGCCATTATCCAATGCCCCAGCTCGGCCGGGTGTACGCCATCGGTGGTAAGGGCAAAGCCGTCCAGGTTAAATTTGGCGTCCACCTTGCGGTGGGCCTCCAGGTATTTTTTCATCGGGAAATGCACATCGATCACTTTATATCCAGGGAAATGCCGTAAACTCAGCAGCCATTTTGCATACCTGTCCAGCACCGCGGCATAACCGGGATCGCCGCCGCGCAGCTCATCAAAAACCGGCGGGGTAATGTGGATAATACCGGCGCCGCTTTTAACTACCTCGTTATGCAGCCACTGTATGCCATCCTTAAATTTTTGAAAACGATCCTGGTCAAAGGGCATGTAAATACCGTCGTTCATGCCGTAACAGGCAAACACAAGGTCGGGTTTGGTTTGGTCCAGCACCCGCTGCAATCTTTCATGCAGGTCAGGCCGCGGGAAGGCCCCGCCCGCATGGCCCGGTTCCGAAAGGCCCGAAACCGTTTCGCTGGGCAGGCCAACATTAATAAATTCAAAATGCCGGTTCGGGTAACGTACAGTAAGATAAGCAATCACATCATTTACATAATTGGCCTGCCAGGTGATGCTGTTACCCAAAAAAACGATGCGTTTAATTTGGTGGGCGATGTTTTGGGCATGGGTTAGAGACGCGTAAAATAGGAGAAAGACCAGGGCAATGCCGAATAAATGTTTGCGGGTGAAAGGAGGCATGAGTTTATAAATGTGGGGTAAATGTAGGGGATTTGGGGTGAAAAGCGTAGGGTTTGGCGGAGAGGATGCATTTTCTCAGCGTTGGGGCATTTTGCCCTGGTTGGTGCGCCATCGCGGGATTATCGCGTCACGTATTTCCTTAATATCCTGCCAATAAGAGGGTCGACGATTACAGCTGTATCACACCAATTGAATAAGACTAGTTCACCTTCGTCATTTACGTTGATATCGACGTTCGGACAGCCCCGATTGGAGCACCGAATAGTTCTGTTTCCTCAATCCTCTATAAAAAATCTCCTGACTTATTTATAGCGAAAACGTTAAGATTGTAATCAACACTAAAAGGCGACTCAACAATAATGACTATAAGATTATCGATAAGTTGGGTTTTACTTATTGGATGCTCGAAATCTAGAGAGTAACCATTGACTAATGTTATATTATTCGCGCTTACAGTGTAATCCATCTGGCCTCTAAGATATGATCCTGATTTTATAAGTCAAACTGGGAATCATCGCCAACGCCGAAAAAATAAATTTGCAAATTCAACTAACAATACATAGCTTTGTGATGCATTAAACATAGATGCATCACAAAACTATGACTAGTACCGAATTATTAAAAGGCACTTTGACGACCATCATCCTTAAACTGCTGGAAGAAAAGCCCCGAATGTATGGTTATGAGATGGTGCAGCTGATAAAACATTTATCGGGCGACCGAATACTGGTAAAGGAGGGCTCCTTATATCCCGCGCTGCACAAACTTGAGGCTGATAAACTGCTGGTATCGGAAGAGGTTTTCATCGGCAAAAGGGTACGTAAATATTACAGCCTGACGCCCGGCGGAAAAACCGCGGTTAAAACATCCGTTGACGAACTGATGCTTTTTTTGCAGACCATTAATACCTTAATAACCGCACAACCATCCGGCTATGATATCGCTAAGTGAGCAACAGGTAACGTTAATCCTGGACCGTATTACCGGCGACGGCGTTACCGATACCGAACTGAGAAACGATCTGTTGGATCATTATTGTTGTTTTGTTGAAGAAAGGATGGAGGCGGGACAACATTTTGATTTGGCATATAACGAGGCATTCAACAAGATATCACCCAACGGAATGTGGGAGATACAAGACGAACTTAATTTTATTTTAAACTTTAAACAACAAACAATTATGAAGACAATGATCTATGGCAGCGGTTTTCTTGCTGCGTTCTGCGTTTCTACAGGTATCATGTTTAAAACATTGCACTGGGACTGGGCGGCGGCCCTGGGTTTTTTGTTAGCTGGATTGCTTTCGCTTATCGTAACCATTGTTTCGTTGCTTTCCAATTCAATTAAGCACATAAAAACCCACACGCCAGCCTATACCTTCAGAGTGTTTGCCGGCTTTATAGCGGCGTTGCTGATAGCCGTAGGCAGCATTTTTAAATTATTAAGATACCCAACAGCCGATATGCAGTTGGTTGTGGGTTTGGCATTGCTCAATCTCGTATTTCTACCCTTGTTTTTTTACCAGTTGTACAAAAAGGCAATGGCGAATTCAATTAAAGGGAATACTGTTGAGGCCTGAGCGATTAATTAATGAGCATTTAACTGTATCAGTTACTAACCTGCTGCCGGCTTAAGCGGGACCTACTGTTGAAATGGCGGCTGGATAAAAATAGATCACAAACCCATTTTTTTATTTCTTTGCTCTATTTTTCTTGAGCCACGAAATTTGCGCTTCTGTGTCCGGCACTTGCAACCCTCGTATTATGCTTATCTTATCAATTATATCTTTTACGTTAGACTGATTTCCCATTTTTAAAAGAATACTGGCGGCAATTAGAGACGATCTCCCAATCCCCATCCTGCAATGGACAACCAGTGAATGCCCCTTTTTAATTTCTAAAGACATCAAATTATAAAACTGTCTATTTTGCCATCATCATTTGGAATACCTCTATCCACTATTGGGAAATTAGAAAAGTCGATGCAATGTCTGCCACAAATAAATTTTTCCTGTTTTAAACCCAATTCTTCAATCTCTATTGATTCCAATAGAGAAATAAGGTGATTGACTTCTTGCTTCTTTAGACTGACAATCTCATCATCGAGCCATTCATTACCTCTAGGCCTTGCCATGATTCCCAATCTGTCGTTGTTGGAGAAAGTTTCAATCCAAAATACTTTAACGGCCATTGTTCTAATTTTATGTAAACTTATTTAAATTATCCTACAACACTTTATCGCGCGGTACGCGTTTTGAACGGGTGGAAAAATAAAGCGAAAGATATCACTATATTTACTTTAAACTACGCGTTGCTTCAGCTAAACATTAAAATCAACCCCATGAAAACAACACTCTTCACCATCCTCGCCCTGTTCATCACTTTATCCGTTCATTCCCAATCCATCCCTGATACCACCGCCATAAAACATGTACTGGAAAAAGAATCCTCCACCTTCCGCAGCGGCGATGTTAAAGGCCACGCGGACTGCTGGAAAATACAGCCATACAGCCGTATCGTAATATCGACGGCAGACGGAAAAATGATCGACGTTCCGCCATCTATCATGGCAAACCCGCAGGCAAAAAGTATAGGAACCGGCGGTACTTTTACCAACTCCAATTATAAAATATCCGTCATGGGCAATAGCGCCTGGGTTAGTCATAACGAAGAATCCGTTTCGAAAGATGGCAAAAAGAGCTATTCCATTGAATTTAAGATGCTGGAGAAAATAAACGGCGACTGGAAAATTGTAGGCATGTCGATGCATGCTTATAATAAGCCATAGCGAGCTAATGTCAACCCTCATCGCAAAGCGACACTTTGCGCCCTCTGCGTCTCCCCCCTATGCGGCCCTCCGAGGTTAAATCTTCAGCAGGTGTAATTTCTATTCACCCACAAAAAAGGTCCCCAATTTTCACCGGGGACCTTTATTTATTTATAAGATCAGTTATTACACGGGGAGGTGGATCACGGAAATAAAATACTGTGATATTGGGTGATATCCGCTGTCGGTACCGTAGTGCCGTACTTCGAGTTGATAGCTTTAATAAATTCGTTGGCTACAATGGCATAACCGCGGGGCGTTAAGTGCACGCCGTCCAGCGAGAAGATACCACCCGAGATATATTGCGAATCTAAAAATATACCGTCCTCAACATAGCCGAAGTGGCTTACCTGGTTAAGGAAGGTATAAGCATCAAAAATAGCCAGTCCTTTTGCACCGGCAACGGCTTTGATGGTTGCGTTGTACGATTTCACATAATCCTGCGTAAGGGCCACTTCATTGGCGTCCAGCACGTATTGGTTATCGATCGGCGAATATGGGGTTAAGCCATAAGGCAGCATGCCGTAAGGCGTGCTCACCGGCGTACCGATCTTGCTGGTGGGGAACGTTAGCACCACCAGGTCGCTCGCTGTTGCCGGCCGGGGGGCATAGGTTGTTCCCGAAACCAGTGCATTGATGTAAATTGCTTTTACCGATGGGTTTGCCGCCTGTACGCCGGCCAAAATAGCGCCTACAGTTATCGTATTAAAATAGGGTATCGAGGTAACATCAGGAATAGTAGCCACCACCCCTTTTTGACCCGAGGCTGTAAGTTTGGCCGTAACCAGTTCGTATAATTGGGCAAAGGTGTTTTTATCGGTCAGCACATCGCCCGCGCCGCCTGAGGTGGCATAACCCAATGCATCGTTATTGCCCAGCCAGTTGGAAAAAAATGTAAATGGCTTAGCAGTAATAAAATCAAGATATGAAGTGGTATTGGTTGGCGAGGCACCGGGCAAAAGGCGCTCGAAAAAGCCATTCAAATTACCGTAGCCGGCATAAGTGATGTTGTACAGTTTAATGCCCGGAACGCCGTAGTTTTCAATATCACCGGTGTATTTGGTGTAAAGGGTAACGTTACCAAAGCCCGGGATAGCTATTTGCCCACGGATGCCAAGGTTTGTAACAACCGGCGCGGTAATGGGATTGCCGCTTGGAGAAAAGCCTGTTAGCTTCAGGTAGCCCGATCCGTTCGCCTGGTCGGCACTGAACAGGGGCTGGTTAAATGCACCGCCGCCAGCGGCCTGCATTTGCTTCGCCATTATGCTGGGATACGAGTTTTGCTGACCGGCAAGGTATAAACCACCATCGGCATAACCGGCGGTTAAGGAATTTCCTACGGCAATAAATCGGCTGAAATCGACATTTGCATGCGACGGCTTTACCGTATCGATATTGGGCTTGCAGGCGCTTAACCAAATTAAGCCTGCAACAATAAATAAGTAATATTTAAAATTTTTCATCTGCTTCAAATTTTAGGGTTACCAGTGATACGCCACCGCGATACCAGGGATATAAACATTTGTTTGATAAGTACCCGATAACTGGGTTTGGATGGTAGTTTGTGTACGAGGCATAATGTGCTCAAACTCAAAGGATGCGTCAACGTCCAGGTGGTCAGCCAGTTTAACGCCAATACCACCTGTAAAATAAACGCGGTTAGCATCAGGCACCTGCGGCGAAACATAGCCATCAGGAATAGCTGTAGTAGCATAGCCGGTACCAAAGCGTAATGCGATCATTTTGGAGCATTGGTGTTGTACGCCGCCTCTGAGGCTTATAGCGTCCTGGTAATTTTGCGGGAAGCTGCTCACATTTGTTTGAGGTGATTTTGTGCCGTAAGTGAAGGCCAGCGTTTTAAACACGTCCCAGCCTACCAGGTTGGCATCAAAAGCGATTGTCCAGTCAGGTGAAGGATAAATGCCCACACCAACGGAGTTGGTTGCCGGCAATTTTACGGTAGAAGTAAAAGTATTTGGCGATGCAAAATTACCCTGCAGCTCGGGCACTACTGAAAACGTAGCGTTGCCATTGAAGTTTGTTGATACAGCGCTTCGGTGGGTAAAACCAATAGTTACGCCGGATTCTGTTTTAAAATAAACACCTGCATTCCAGCCGTAGCCCTTGCCGGTGCCGTTGAGCGCCGCTTGCCCATCCTGACCTGCCGAATTGGACAGTGGGATAGCCTGGTTAAGGCCGATGGTTGCGCGGTTATATACAAAACCGGCGCCAATGCTCATAAAGCTGGTAAGCTTAACACTTATGGTAGGCTGGATATAGAAAGTTTTCAGGTCGAGGCTTTCCAAAGCGTAACGGCCCGTCCAGCTATTGCCCCAATCGGTTAAGCCGCCAAAAGGGTTATAAACGCCAAGCCCGAATTTCCAGCAGGCCGATTTTGGCCCCCAAACACCGTAAAAGGTGAACGGCGGTGCTATTTTGTTAGCCGTGCGGTAAGTAGCTGTTGTGCCGGCAGGGTTAAATTCGGAGTCGAACACAAGGGGGGTAAATCCGCCCTGCACATAATTTTGGGGAAGCATAGCCACCGCGCCGGGGTTAAAAAATACGGAGGCACCGTCCTGTAAGGTTCCGGTACCGGTGCTGCCCATCCCTATTTGCTTTACACCCTCCAGGTTAACCTGGAAACCCTGTGCAAATGCCAATACCGGTGTAAGTGCAAGCACCACAAGTAAAAGTTTTCTCATACAAAATTTAATAAAATTATTGGTTGTGTAAAGTTGTTTATAACTGGATTTATCACACACCCTAAAAGGTGATAAAATTAGGTTGCTGCAATGCAGGAAAACAGGGCTGGAATGCGGAGAGTTTGGTCAAAAAGTCGGAATTAAAATGCCGGATAATGTGTAAATTTGTCGCGAGAAATACTATCTATCGTAAAAACAAAACATAATCGTTAGCGGTAAATTATACCAGTTTGTTATTGCTATAATTAATTACCGCAGCGCACTGGATTGAGCCTTATGTCAAAAAAAATAGCCCGATTAAGCTTTCCAAAATTCGTAGATCTGTATGCGGACAAAGCTGTTGGGTCGGAATTTTTTATTACTGAAGAAAAGCAATTGCTCCAGTTAAGTGAATATCCCTACCGCTCGGATGGTTATATCATCGGGATATGTACGCGTGGGAGTGCAGAAGTTGAAGTAAACCTGCAGGTGTATGATGCAAAGCCCGATGCCATGCTGCTGGCCACGCCGTTCCACGTTTTAAGGATATACAATGCAAGCCCTGACTTTTTATGCCGTTTTGTTGTTTTCTCGCGTGCTTTCCTTACGGAGAACAATGTAAACAGCCATTTCCTCGAGTCGTTCAGCTACTTTAAAAATACGGCAACCCCAGTTATTTATCTCGAGCATGAAAATGCCAAGATGATGATGGACGTGTATGCCCTTATCCAGCAAAAGCTGCAGCAGGACGAACATCCCTACCGCACCGAAATATCAAGAAGCGTTTTAACCATTCTTTTGTACGAGATAGCGGCCTTGTACGAACAGCAGCATGTGATCATCAAAAACAAGCAAACCCGCAAGCAGGAATTGAACACCTTGTTCCAAAACCTTGTTTTTCGGCATTATAAAGCGCACCGCAACGTGCAATACTATGCCGATGCGCTTTTTGTCTCGCCGAAACACCTCACGGAGACCATCAAAGAAGTTACCGGCAAAACTGCCGGCGAGTGGGTGGATGATGCAGTGATCCTGGAGGCGAAGGTGTTATTAAGGAACCATGAGATCAGCATTGCCCAGGTGGCCGGGGATGTGCATTTCCCGGATCAATCCACTTTTGGCAAATACTTCAAGAAACATACCGGCGTATCACCCACCGAATACCGGATAAAAGCGAATAGTTAAAATCTCTAAGAAGCTGTTTAAAAATAAGTTGACTTGATTTTTCATTGCCGTTGACTTCAGTCAACGGGTAAAAATCAGCTATAGTAATGGGCTTTAGCCCAAATTATCTTGCGCGTTTTGGCTAAAGCCATTAGTTTATTTGTCATGAGTCCGTCCCGATCAAAGGTCGGGACGGCAATGAATATTATGATTTTTATTCAGCTTCTAAGCAGGAACCAGGAACAAGGGTCATGCAACTGAGGTGTCTTATTTTTAAGTATTGTTTTGCACGTGCTGGATACATACCTGTATTTTCTTAGGTGACATTCGTAAATCGTAAATCCATTTCCTACTTTTGCGCTCAATATAAATAACGATGAAGAATACCGCGTTAACTGATATCCATATAAAACTTGGCGCCAAGATGGTGCCCTTTGCCGGTTACAATATGCCCGTGCAATATGCAGGCATCAACGCCGAACACGAAACGGTACGTAAAGGTGTGGGCGTGTTTGATGTAAGCCATATGGGCGAATTTATTTTAAAAGGCGACCACGCGCTCGACCTGATCCAGCGTGTAACCAGTAACGATGCTTCCAAACTATATGATGGCAAAGTGCAGTACTCCTGCCTCCCCAATAAAGACGGCGGCATCGTGGACGACCTGCTGGTTTATCGCATCGACGAAAAAACTTACATGCTGGTGGTAAACGCTTCCAATATCGAAAAGGACTGGGATTGGATCTCCAGCTTCAACACTTTTGGTGTGGATATGAAAAACATATCGGATAAAACCTCGCTGCTGGCTGTACAGGGGCCGAAAGCTGCCGAAGCTTTGCAAAGCCTCACAGATATCGACCTGGCGTCGATGGAATATTATACCTTCAAAAAAGGCAAATTTGCTGGAATTGATAATGTGCTGGTATCCGCAACCGGTTACACCGGCGCAGGCGGCTTCGAGATCTATTTTGAGAACAGCAATGCTGAACACATCTGGAACGCCATTTTTGAAGCCGGCGAACCTGTCGGCATTAAACCGATCGGCTTGGGCGCGCGCGATACGCTTCGCCTCGAGATGGGTTTCTGCCTTTACGGAAATGACATCGACGATACCACTTCGCCACTGGAAGCAGGTTTGGGCTGGGTAACCAAATTCACCAAACAATTCACCAACTCGGCAGCCTTACAGCAACAAAAGCAGGAAGGCATAAAACGCAAGCTGGTAGGGATAGAAATGATCGACCGCGGCATACCGCGGCATGATTACCCGATAGTAGATGCGGAAGGCAATAACATCGGCAGGGTGACATCGGGCACACAATCGCCCAGCCTCCAAAAACCGATAGGCATGGGCTATGTAAACACCGACTTCGCCAAAGAAGGTACCGAGATATACATCAGCATCCGCGATAATAAAGTGAAGGCGAAGGTAGTTAAACCGCCGTTTACCAGGTAGTTTATTGGTTCACTGGTTCATTAGTTCATTGATACCGGTCCGGTCGAAATAGCAGAACTAACGAACCATCCTACCAATAAACTAATGAACCAATGAACTAATGAACAATCTCGACGTTTGCCTCTCCCCTGCCCTCATCCCGCTTTTTAAAGTTGAGGAATATATTGTTGTCATCATTGATATTTTTCGCGCAACATCTTCTATTTGTTATGGCATCGACAATGGCGCCTCAGCCATCATTCCTGTTTCGCAGGTAGAGGAATGTGCTGCCTACGTTGAAAAAGGGCTTGACTATCTGCTTGCTGCGGAGCGTGACGGAAAGGTTGTCGAGGGTTTTGATTTTGGCAACTCTCCGTTCTCCTACACCAAAGAAAAAGTCGCCGGCAAAACCATTGTGTTAACCACCACCAACGGCACGCATGCATTGCATTTAAGCCGCGGCGCAAAAAAAATTGTTATCGGTTCGTTTTTAAATGTTACTGCGCTTTGCAACTGGCTGAAAGGCCAAAATGAAAACATCCTTTTGGTATGCGCCGGCTGGAAAAACAATTTCAACCTGGAGGATACCCTGTTTGCCGGCGCAGTTGTAGACCAGTTACAAGGGGCCAACTTTAAACCCGATGATGCCGCCATCGCCGCCAGTGATCTTTACCAAATTGGCAAAAATGACATCAATGCCTATCTCAAAAAAACATCCCATAGCGAGCGCTTAAAAAAGCTCGGCATCGAAAAAGATATAGAATTTTGCCTCCAGGTGGACCTGACAACTGCCATTCCGGTATTGGAAGGTGAGCGGCTTGTAAAATTAAACTGATGCCGGTTGTTTTCGCTGCCTTCTATTCCTGCGCCATCTTCTGATCAGCAGATAGAAAAAGACAAACGCAATTAGGATAGGCCACAGGGAAATTAGCCCAAAGAATAAGCCCTGCAGCAATATCCATCCGTTGCTCATGGCTGTTTTAAACTGCGACCCTAGTGTATCGCCATTGTCTTGCAAAATTTGTTTGGTGTAAAAGGTGATGGACAGCGAGCTGAATGCAACCTGCTTGCTCAAATAATTAAGCGTGCCCTGGGTGGAGTCGATGGCGGTGCGTATTTCCGTCAGTTTATTTTCAATCTGCAAAACATCACCCATTTTACCAGCCTTGTTCAACAAACCGAGATAAGTATTTTCCAGGGCACGGCTGTTTGCCAATTGCGCTTTGATATCGATAAACTGGCTGGTAACATCCTTAATGCTGATATCTTTCGAATCAATTTTATCGGCATCTGAAGAAACGGTATCGAGCAACAGGTCGAAATTCTTTGCCGGAACACGTATTTTTAAAACAAACTGCTGCTGGTTATTACCACGATCATGCGTTTCGCTGTCTTCTGCAACGTAGCCGTCCAGTTTTTTCAAAGATTTCAAAATCTTGTTACGGGTTGTAACCAGGTTGCCCGTTTCGAAACTGATGTCCCCGGATTTGATGATCTTTCTGCCGGTATCAACTGCCGTTTTCTCCGGAGAGTCTTCGTCAAGCACACCATCCGCACTTGCCTTTTCTGCCGGCGGCGGTGCGAGCTCCACAGCCATTAATTTTGCGGATTCCTCTTTGGGGTGCCCGCATGATAGTAATATGCAAAGGGCAAAGCAGGTTAAAAAAAATGTTCTCATGTTAAGGATTTATTTAGTTTCTGATAAAACGTATAAATCCTTATTTATTGCAACAAGGTTGCATTATTTTAATTTTTCATTGTTTCGGTGCCTTTCGGCATCCCTGATATTCTTCTTCTCCAGGTTCTTTTGCAGCGCATCCGCCAGGTCAACGCCGGTTTGATTTGCCAGGCAGATCAGTACAAAAAGCACATCGGCCATTTCGTCGGCCAGGGTAACTTCCATGTCTGACTTTTTGAACGATTGCTCGCCATACTGCCGGGCCATAATGCGGGCCACCTCGCCAACCTCCTCCATCAAAATAGCAGTATTGGTAAGTTCGTTAAAATAACGGATGCCGATGGTTTTTATCCAGGCGTCGACGGTTTGTTGGGCTTCCTCAATAGTCATTATATGCACGAATTTTCACGAATAAAATCGAATTTTCACAAATGAATGCGGGTTAGTTTATTAAATTCCGGCAGCAATAATCTCTCAGATCACTATCCTTTGAGATTCCAATTTAACTAAACCAAAGTTTATAACTATCCCTAACCGTAAACCGGATGCTTTAAGGTAATTGATGGTTTGTTTAATATAAGGATCACCGATATAACTACCTATTTTTATTTCGAGAATAATGTTGTCAAACACCACAAAATCCGCTACAAAAAAATGCCTCAGCTTTTGCTCTTTATAAATAATTGTAAATGATTTTTCTCTTACAAACGGAATTTTCAGCTTCACCAATTCAATCTCAAGTGCATCTTTATAAACAGCTTCACTAAAACCATGGCCTAATACATTGTGTACTTCAAAGCAGGCCCCAATTATTTTATAAGATTCGTCTTTAAATAGAATATCTGCCATTGCCTAACACTAATTTACTGACACTAATCTTCACTAATTTATTCGAATTTTTACGAATACAAAACAGTAACAAATAAATATCAACTTAATTCCATTCGTGTTCATTCAATTAAATTAGTGAATATTCGTGTCAATTTTCCATTCGTGTTCATTCGATCTTATTCGTGAAAATTCGTGTTAATATTCTTTGTCTTTTGTATCCATGATGATAGTAACGGGGCCGTCATTTACCAAACTGACCTTCATATCCGCACCAAATATTCCCACCCTGATCTTTTTGCCGGTCAAACTCTCCAGGGCCGCTATCATTTTTTCATAAAGCGGAATGGCCTTTTCCGGCCTGGCGGCTTTTATAAATGAGGGCCGGTTGCCCTTTTTGGTTTGCGCAAATAAGGTAAACTGTGAGATCAGCAAAATTTCGCCATCAATATCTGCAAGCGCTTTGTTCATTAAGCCCTTCTCATCGCCAAAAACGCGCAGGTTAGTGATCTTTTGGGCCAGCCATTGCAGGTCGTCATCGGTGTCAGCATCTTCAATTCCTAATAAAACTAAAAAGCCCATGCCGATCGACCCGGTTTCCAGTCCGTCCACCTTGCAGCTTGCTCCCGAAACGCGTTGAATAACTGCCCTCATATTTTTAACACGAATATTCACGAATGTAATCGAATTTTCACGAATGAAAAAGTAACCCTGCTGGGTTGATTTAACAAAATAGCGCATAATTCGCCCTCATTTATGCCATTTCGATCTTATTTGTGTTAATTCGATCTTATTCGTAAGAATTCGTGTGTATTAATTCGTGTCAATTCAGTTAAATTCGCGGCCATTATGACTGTTAAAAGAGGCTTCACCACTACCATACTCCATTCCGACCGGCTTTCAAAACCCGAACACGGCGCTTTGCATAAACCCATACATACCTCTGTAACCTTTGGATATGATGAGGTGGAGGACTTGATCGAAGTTTTTCAGAACCGCAAAAAGGGTTATGCTTATTCGCGCCAGGGTAATCCAACCGCTACCGCGCTCGAGAACAAAATAACATCCATGGAGCAGGGATTGGCCACAGTTTCGTTTGCTACCGGCATGGCGGGCATTACCTCAACTATCCTGGCGCTGATCCGCAAAAACGACCATGTTTTGGCCAGCTCATACTTGTTTGGCAATACCCGCAGTGTTTTCCAGTCGTTTATTGACATGGGCATCGACATTACATTTGTTGATCCTACAGCGGTAGAAAATGTACGCAACGGGCTTAAAGAAAACACCCGCATGGTGTTTGTGGAGACCATTGCCAACCCCGCCACGCAAATTGCCGAATTGGACAAAATTGGCGATCTATGCGCCGAAAAGGGCATTATTTACATGGTAGATAATACCATGACCTCGCCCTACCTTTTCAACCCGGTAAAAGCTAAAGCCAGTTTAGTAATGAACTCGCTCACCAAATATATCGGCGGCCATGGCAATGCACTTGGCGGCAGTGTTACGGATACCGGCTTGTTTAACTGGACCAACTTCCCGAATATATTCGAAGGATTCAAAAAACAAGTTGCGCCAGAAGCGCTTGGCGTTACCCAGATACGCAAGAAAGGCCTCAGGGATGCCGGCGGAACGCTATCCCCCGAAGCAGCGCACACTTTGTCAGCCGGATCAGAAACACTGGCCCTGCGTATGGAACGTGCCTGTAACAACGCATTTGCGCTGGCAACATTTTTTGAAAGTCACCCGATGATCAAAAACGTTCATTATCCGGGGTTAGAATCGCATCCCCAGCACGAGCTGGCAAGTAAATTGTTTTTAAAATATGGCGGACTGATGAGCATCGAGTTGGACGATAGCATCGATTGCTTAAAATTCCTGAACAAACTTAAGCTGGTCGTAAAATCAAGCAACCTGGGCGATACCCGCACGCTTGCCATACCAGTGGCTCATACTATTTTCAATGAATTAGGCCGCGAAAAGCGCGCTGAAATGGGCATCGGGGAGTCAATGATCAGGTTGTCCATAGGTATTGAAGACCTGGAGGATTTGCTGCATGATTTTAAGAGTGCACTGGGAGATTGATGACGGGCAGCACAAATCCGAAATCGTAATTCCAAAATCCGAAATCAATCACCCTCTCGTCTCATTCCCGTGATAAATGCTCAAATAGCTATCATAACGCGATTGCGCAATTTCGCCGTTTTCAACCGCTTCAAGCACTGCGCATCCGGGCTCGTTAATATGCCGGCAGTTATGAAAACGGCAATCGTGCATCCGGTCGCGCATTTCGGGGAAAAAGTGGCTGAGCTCCTGTTTTTCGATATCGATAACACCTAACTCTTTAATGCCCGGCGTATCGATAATAAAGCCGCCTTCGGGCAGCGCAAACATTTCGGCAAAAGTAGTGGTGTGCATTCCTTTATCGCTCCAGTCTGAAATCTCGTTGGTGCGCAAGGTAAGTTCCGGCAGCAATGCATTGATGAGGCTGGATTTACCGACGCCGGAATGACCCGAAAATAAGGTCACTTTGTCTTTTAACATCGCCTGCACCTCATCAACATTTGTCCCCTCTAAAGCTGATACTTCGAAACACGGGTAACCGACATGCTGATAGATCGACATAAAATCGGCCAAAACCTCCATGCCCTCTTCGCTAAAAAGATCCAGCTTGTTAAAGATCAGCCTCGCCGGGATGTCATAAGCTTCAGCAGTAACCAGGAACCTATCGATAAATCCGAGCGAAGTCCGCGGCGATGCAAGTGTAACCACCAGCACCGCCTGGTCGAGGTTGGTGGCAAGTATCTGCGCCTGGCGGGATAAATTGATGGATTTGCGGATAATATAGTTTTTACGCTGGTGCAGGTTGGTGATCACGCCGGTATCCTGGTCGGGTTCCATTTCAAAATCGACAATATCGCCGACAGCAAGGGGGTTGGTGGTTACCATGCCTTTTATGCGGAAAATCCCTTTTATGCGGCATTCCACCTTTTTTCCTTCATTTGTCAAAACGGTGTACCAACTGCCGGTAGATTTTGTAATTAGCCCCTGCATTATACGGAAAGAATTGCTTGAATGCTGTTATGTAAACGATTGATATCAGCTTGTGCAAGCGCACCTATCCGGGTTTTTAGTCGCGAAACATCAATTGCTCTCACTTGGTCACATAATATATACGATGTCTTTGACAACCCATTTACGGGCGATGGGTTAATGGCCAATCGAATGAGTGAAACGCCTGCTTTGGATTGTGACGATATGGAACAGGCAATTGTTGTTCTGTGCCCGGCATTATTTAAGATATCTGATTGTATGATCACTACCGGACGAATTTTTCCAGGTTCGCTGCCAACTGAAGGTTCCAGGTCAGCAAACCATATTTCATGTTGTTTGGGGTGCATCTTAATCCTCTAAATGTTTTTGCAGATCGTGTAGAGACGCCGATTCAAATTCATCCTTCAATTCCTTGTCAGGATCGAATTCATTTAATAACTGCACCTCTCTTACAATTTGTTCTTCCAGCGCTTTTTTTATCTGCCATTTATTGTAGTGTTCAATTGCTATTTTTATATAGTTCGATCTGCTCGTTCTTCCAGCCTTTACAAGTTCGTCGGTTTCTGCAAACAATTGATCATCTAATTTTAACAAGACGCTTTTCATATCGAAGATTATATATCAAATATAGATATACTTTTTTATATATCCACATTCATCATTTCGCTAGTTCGCCACCAATAAAATTATTGCACCAAAAATTAACTGGAATGTCTAATTATTTTCTGGCTAATTTTACAATTTCAAAATCCATGAAAATAGCAGTCGCCTCTCCTCCTCTTCCGCAATCCATTGCCGATAGCTTGTTTTGGCTTGAAAAACTCACCAGGGAAGCCGCCGGCCAGGCTGCGGAGATCATTTGTTTCCCCGAAACATTTGTTCCCGGCTACCCGCTGGACGAGTACCAGCCCGAACTCAGTTCACCAAAAAAAATGGAGCATGCCCTTGAGCGTGCCGCCAAAATTGCATCGGAAAACAATGTGGCCATTATATTACCGATGGACTGGTACGAGAATGATAAAGTTTTTAATGTCGCCCAGGTGCTATCCGCCACAGGCGAAACTTTGGGCTACCAGGCAAAAACCCAGCTCGACCCAAGCGAAGATGAGTGGTGGGCGCCCGGCACATGCCGACGGTTGTTTGAAATAAACGGCGTAAAATTTGGTGTGGTGATCTGCCATGAGGGTTTCCGTTACCCGGAAGCCACCAGATGGGCCGCACGGAACGGGGCACAGATCGTGTTTCACCCGCATTGCGCAGGCAGCAATGTAAGTGGTAAAACACCTGCGGAATGGGGAGCAAAGGACAGCCCTTATTACGAAAAGGCAATTATGCTGCGTGCGATGGAAAATACCATCTTTTTTGCCAGCTCCAACTATGCAACGAAATTTCCGGAATCGGCGAGCTCATTAGTTGCGCCGGATGGCAGGTGCGTGGCCTATGGGATTTATGGGGAGCCTGGCGTATTTGTGGCAGATATCGATTTGGATGAAGCGACCGGGTTGCTGGCGAAGCGGTTTAAACCGGAGAATTATGCTAATTAGACAATAGATGTTTGTTAATTAAAATTATCTTTATTCGGATCTTATTTAAGTCTTATGCACAAAATGATATTCTGCCTCCTTTTGATGGGATTTACTTTGATGGTTGGTTGTAAAAAAGGAAGTCCGATGCACCCGTCTAATGATAGGTCTGTAGATGTATATGTTTCGGGAAATTCGTTAACGGTCAATAATCATTCGATTGCTACGTACTGGAAAAATGGCACCCCAACAAAATTGGGGGATACGACCTTAGGCTTTTCACGTGCGACATCGATTGTGAGCGACGGTATTAATGTATACGCCGCAGGAGTTTTATTTTACAATTCCGTTTCAATTCCAACTTATTGGAAAAACGGGGCCGAAACACGGCTATCAAATGGATCCCTAACCGCTTCAGTCAGTGGAATTGCACTTAATGGGTCAGATATTTATGTCGCAGGTAGTGATTCCGGAACAGCGGTTTATTGGAAAAATGGGGTCAAAGTTAAATTGACCTATAACGCTCAGTATTCAACGGCTAATGCTATCGCAATAAAGGGCACTGACATATACGTAGGTGGATCATATATCCAACCAAACGGCTACTCAAAAGCCATCTACTGGGAGAATGGTATTGCAATCCCACTTGTCGACACCTCGCAAGAATCCAGCATAAATGCCATTACTGTTAATAATAATGATGTTTATATGGTCGGCAACACTGATTATTTTGCCAAAGCAACTTATTGGAAGAACGGTGCGCCAACCATTGTGACAAATGGATATTCCACTGCAATACCATATGGAATTGCTGTAGATGGATCGGATGTCTATATGGCGGGAGTAAGCGTAGGAATAACTCAAGGCGGCATCAACAAACTTGTTTCAACCGTTTGGAAAAACGGAACGCCTACTCGACTTACTGGTGAAAATTTTGGGGCATCCGATGCCGAAGCTATAGCATTACACGGAACCGACGTTTATGTCACCGGCGACAATGGCTATTGGAAAAATGGTGTAGTGACACAATTTGGAACAAACGCGCAAACATTCGGCATTTGGCTGGTGCCGCATTGATGTGTAAAGAATTATTAGTTTAATTAAATTCCATTTGCTTATTCAAAAAATAACCGTTTTATTTGCCGCCGTAACAAAATGACACGTAACTGCACCACAACAACAACCACAACAACCACCGGCTATAGGCCAGGAGGACGGTAATCGTATGGTGTAAAACATAAAAAACCAAATGAACGCCTTCCTCCGAAAAAGAGGAAGGCGTTTTGTTTTAATTATTACAATGAAAGTTTTAAAATTTGGCGGTACTTCCGTAGGATCAGTTCAAAGCATCCAAACATTACTCGATATTTTAAAAGAAGAGGCTAAGGCTGATGAAAAGCCGGTGGTGATCTTATCAGCCATGAGCGGGGTAACCAACCTGCTCGCCCAGATGGCCGAAGGCGCTGCTGAAGGCATCGATTTCACCGCGGGACTTGCAGAACTGGAACGCCGCCATTTTGATGTGGTGAAAAGCCTGTTAACCGTCCAAAATCAAAACCCGGCTTTTACACGGCTCAAAATATTCTTCAACCAGTTGGAGGACCTCTTACAAGGCATCCTCACCCTGCGCGAATTGACGCCTAAAACCCGCGACATGGTGCTGAGCTTTGGCGAACGCTGCTCAACGGTGATGATCGGCAAGATCGCCGCACAGCATTTTCCGGGTGCGATAAGTGTTGATGCCTCAGAATTGATAAAAACAGACAGCTCATTCGGCCAGGCCAGGGTGAATACCGAACTTACAGAATTATTGATCCGTGGTTTTTATCAGGAAAATAAGGATAAGCTCCTGCTGGTAACCGGTTTTATCGCTTCGAATGACGCCGGGCAGCTTACTACACTTGGCCGCGGCGGCAGCGATTATACCGCAGCTATATTTGGCGCCGCGCTGAATGCCGAAGAAATACAAATATGGACCGATGTAAATGGCATGATGACCGCCGACCCCAGAATGGTGGGCAAAGCATTTTCACTGCCGGAGCTTACTTATACTGAAGCAATGGAACTTTCGTATTTCGGCGCCAAAGTGATCTATCCGCCAACCATGATACCGGCATTTTTGAAAAAGATACCGATCGTCATCAAAAACACTTTCGATACTGATTTTGAGGGAACCGTTATCCGGCATGATTGCAAACCATCCAATTTGCCGATAAAAGGTATATCGTCCATTAATAACATCAGCATCCTTAACCTGGAAGGCAGTGGTATGGTGGGCAAAGCCGGTTTTAGCGGCAGGCTGTTCTCCATGCTGGCGCGCGAGCAGATCAATGTTATTTTGATCACCCAGTCATCATCCGAGCACAGCATTACATTTGCAGTTTCGCCGGGCGATGCAGGCAAAGCCAAAAAACTGATCGGGCAGGAATTTGAGCTGGAATTAGTTGCCAAAAAGCTGGAAGAACCTGTGATTGAAGAAGACCTCGCCATTATCGCGATCGTTGGCGAAAACATGAAACAAACCCCGGGCGTTTCCGGTAAGTTGTTCCATGCGCTGGGGCGTAACGGTATCAACGTAAGAGCCATTGCGCAGGGCTCGTCGGAGTATAACATTTCGGTGATCATTTCGGCGAAAGACCTGGCCAAGGCTTTAAATGCTGTCCACGACGGTTTCTTCACCCAACTCACTAAAACATTGCATGCATTTTGCCTGGGCACCGGCAATATCGGCCAAACTCTTTTCAGGCAATTAAATGCCCACACCGGGTACCTGGAGCAAAACAACGGCATACAGGTAAAAATTGTAGGCATCAGCAATACCCGCAAAATGCTGTTTAATTCCGATGGTATTTCATTGGATAGCTGGCAGGATGAACTGCAGGCCTCGCACAAGCAAGCCAACCTGGCTGAGTTTGTGGCGACGATGAAAGGCATGAACCTGCCGAACTGCGTGTTTATTGATAACACCGCCAGTCCAAAACCGATCGAGTTTTACGAAGAGGTTTTTAACGCGAATATCTCTGTGGTTACCTGTAATAAGATAGGCAACTCTGCCTCGTATAAACAATACAAAACCTTCCGCGATGCGGCGCAGCAGCATGGGGTCGATTTTTTTTATGAAACCAACGTTGGCGCCGGTTTGCCAATCATCCGCACCCTGAAGGACCTGATGAACAGCGGCGACCGGATAGCCAAAATTGAGGCGATACTATCAGGCACCATATCCTTTATCTTCAATAATTTTAAAGGTGATGCCAATTTCCACGACGTAGTGAAACTGGCGCAGGAAAAAGGCTACACCGAACCCGACCCACGTGATGACCTGCGCGGAACCGACTTTATGCGCAAAATATTGATCCTGGCCCGTGATGCCGGCTACCAGATGGAAGCTGCGGACGTAAATATTGAAAGCATGCTGCCAAAGGCCTGCCTGGATGCCGCAACTGTGGATGATTTTTATGCAGCCTTGAAAGCAGAAGACGCATTTTTCAGCAAAATAAAAGCGGACGCTGAAGCGAGTGGAAAAGTATTGCGGTATATCGGCAAGTTAGAGAATGGGAAAGCAGCGATTACCCTGCAGATGGTGGATGAAAGCCACCCGTTTTATACCCTATCGGGAAGTGATAATGTAATATCCTTTACCACCGACAGGTATAAAGAACGACCGCTGGTGGTTAAAGGTCCGGGCGCAGGGGCTGAAGTAACCGCAGCCGGCGTATTTGCAGATTTAATTAATGTGGGGGCTTAAACCCCCTAAAGGGGGAACGTAACTTGAATATTAAAATGGAAGAAAATAAAATAAGTACGGCAAAGCTCCCCCTTCAGGGGGCGGGGGGGATTAAAGTTTTCGCCCCGGCCACCGTTGCCAACGTGGTTTGCGGTTTTGACGTGCTCGGCTTTGCCGTAAACGAACCCGGCGACGAAGTTATCATGCGCCTGACCGGTAAATCGGGCATTACTATCAGCAAAATTACCGGTGATAATGGCCGCCTGCCACTCGATCCAGCAAAAAATACTGTGAGCGTAAGCGTGCAGCATTACCTGGATGGTATTGGACGAGGTGATATAGGTCTTGACATCGAGCTGCACAAAAAAATGCCTATCGGCAGCGGTTTGGGCTCCAGTTCAGCGAGTACTGTAGCCGGCTTGTTTGCGATAAAGACATTATTGGGCGATGACAGCGACCCGGTTAAACTCCTGCCGTCAGCAATGAAGGGCGAAGAAATGGCCTGCGGGCATGGCCATGCTGATAACGTAGCCCCTGCGTTGCTTGGCGGTTTTGTGTTGATCCGCAGTTATGATCCATTGGATATTGTACGCCTGCCGCATCCGGCCGGGCTGTACTGTGCCATTGTGTTTCCGGAGGTAGATGTACCTACGCGTGAGGCGAGGCAGATCATCCGCAATAAGATATTAATGAAAGATGCCGTAACCCAGTGGGGGAATATTGCCGGCCTGGTAAGCGGCTTGTTTATGAACGATATCGACCTGATCGGCCGCAGCATGAAGGATATTTTGGTTGAACCCGTGCGGTCCATGCTTATTCCTGATTTTTACAGAATGCGTGAAATAGCGATGGAGGCGGGGGCTGTAAGCTTTGGTATATCCGGTTCGGGCCCGTCGGTTTTTGCTTTTACAAAGGATGAAGAAACGGCACAGAACATCACCCAAAAACTGCAAAAACATTTGTCCGGGCTGCAAATTGGATCGCAAGCATATGTATCCACTATTAATGATCAGGGCCCACGGATACTGGGATAAGGTGAAAGGCGAAAGGCAAAAAATAAATCAAATTCTAAAAATTCGAAATCCAAATTCCGAAATCCGAAATGGAGCTATACAGTACCAAAAACCCATCCACCCGCGTCTCCTTCAAAGAAGCCGTATTCAACAGCTTGCCGCAGGACAAAGGCCTTTATATGCCCGTTGATATCCCGCGGCTGGATGACAAATTTTTAACACACCTGGATGAGTATACCTTGCCAGAGATCGCCCTGCATGTGGCCAAAAACCTGATCGGCGAAGATATACCGGAGGACGACCTGAAAGATATCATATATGATGCCATTAGTTTTTTAGCCCCAGTTGAAAGGCTGGAAGAAAATATTTTCGTATTGGAGCTTTGGCATGGCCCCTCGCTGGCATTTAAAGATTTTGGAGCACGGTTTATGAGCCGGGTGATGAGTTATTTTTTAGAGAAGGGCGAAAAACAACTTGACGTTTTAGTTGCCACCTCCGGCGATACAGGCGGCGCAGTGGCGTTAGGCTTCCTTGGCGTTCCGAATACACGGGTGACTATTTTGTACCCCAAAGGTAAAGTAAGTGATATACAGGAATTGCAACTAACCACCAACGGCCAAAACATCCGTGCAGTGGAGATCGACGGTACGTTTGACGATTGCCAAGCCCTGGTTAAGCAAGCCTTTACCGATAAGGAATTGAAAGAAAAATTCAGGCTAACCAGCGCCAACTCCATCAATATTGCGCGGCTGATCCCGCAAACATTTTACTATTTCAATGCCTATGCGCAATTACTGAAGCTGGGTATTGAAAAGGCGATCTTCTCGGTACCAAGCGGGAATTTCGGCAACATTGGCGCCGGATTGCTGGCCTGGAAAATGGGCCTGCCCGTTGAACATTTTATCGCTGCCACTAATGTTAATGACACTGTACCCGAATTTTTAAAAACAGGTATCTACCAGGCCAAACCTTCTGTCGCCACCTTATCCAACGCGATGGATGTTGGCGACCCCAGCAACTGGGTGCGCATTGCCGACCTGTTTAAAGGTGAATTGGATGCGTTAAAAGCGCAGGTAACCGGCTACAGCTATAACGACGAACAAACCCTGGAGGCGATCAAATTTATTTATGACAATTACCACTATGTTGCCTGTCCGCATACAGCAATTGCCTGGCAGGCGCTGAGGGACTGGCAACAGGATAATTACAAAAAAGATATTGCAGGTGTATTTTTATCGACTGCTCATCCGTGTAAATTTCCGGACGTTTACCCGGAAAGTATTGCTGGTAAAGTTGATATTCCTGAGCAGGTAAAAGACCTGCATAAAAAGAAAAAGAATGCAGTTGCTTTGGGTAAGGATTTTGAAGGATTTAAGGAATATTTGTTGAAGAATGGAGAAAAAAGTTAAAGCATTCTTTGGGATATTATTGCTATCTCTTAGCGTATCATTTGTTGGCTGCCATAAAAAGGAGTTTAATTCGGAAGAATGGAAGGATTCTTATGACGCTAACCGTGGCTTTGGCGCCCCGGAGCTAAAATCAATGGCAGAAGACCTCGTGGCTAGCCGCAAATTGATTGGGTTAACTCACAAACAAATGCTCGATTTGCTTGGACCCCCGGAAAACGATCCAAGCTCCACATGGTATACATTGGAGGAAAACTACGATACGATCGACCCCGTTTCAGGCAATTTTTTGCAAATTGATTTCAACAAGGACTCAATAATAACCAAAGCCTACGTCAGAGAGTGGCATAAACATTAGATTAAAAACCCCGCAGTTTGTGTCCCCACAGACTGCTTTTTGAAAAACACATGATCAACACCATCATCTTCGACCTCGGCGCGGTACTTATCGACTGGAACCCGCACTACATGTACCGTACTATTTTTGATAACGAGGAAGAAATGAAGCACTTCCTTGCTAACATCTGCACTTCGGATTGGAATGAGGAGCAGGACGCCGGCCGCCCTTTAGAGGAAGCAACTGAATTGTTGGTACAGCAATTTCCTGAACATGAGGATAATATTCGTGCCTTTTACAGCCGCTGGCACGAAATGCTGGGCGATGCCTTTTGGGATACCGTCGACATTTTTAAACAGCTTAAAGAAAGCGGGAGATACAAAATATACGCATTGACCAATTGGTCAGCTGAGACATTCCCAATTGCTTTAGAGCGATATGAATTTTTGCATTGGTTTGACGGTATCGTAGTTTCCGGCGCTGAGAAAACGCGAAAACCAGCGCCAGAGTTTTACCAGTTACTACTGGACCGTTATCACGTTAAGGCTGACGAGGCGCTGTTTATTGATGACAATTACCGCAACATCCTGGCGGCAGAAAAACTGGGTATCAAATCGATCCATTTTACCTCAGCGGAAGAATTAAATAAAGAATTATCAGCATTAAAAATTGTCTGAACCATTGATTTAGCTGATTTTTTTGATTTTGATGATGAAATTAAAAATCACAACAATCATTTAATCAGCTAAATCAACGGTTCAGACTAATAGTGTCATCCAGGCCTCTTTTACCCGCTCAGCATCCAACAATTCTTTTGCCTTTAAATGCAGCTGCGTTTCCCGCGTTTGCGCATCGCCAATCGTCGCATCCAGTATTTCTTTAATGTCGGCTGATTGCGCATAGGCATCGATCTCTTCGTCGGTTGGCAGCGTTTCCACGTTGCCCAATTGTCCCAGGTTGTTACCCGTTAATATTTTTGAGTTTCGGATTGCGAAGGGAATAGCGTCAATGCCTATGCCAACCGTTCTAACCGGTTTGGCAACTTTAAAAAGGCTTTCAGGGGTTACCCTGCAATACCAATCGCCCCCTAGTCGGGCAACATGATCCATCTTCAGCTGGTCGATCTTCCCATTGGCATCCAAAACTGATTCATTAATGTGCATCAGCTTAATTTCAGCCAATACCAGGTTGCCGGCGCCGTGTGTATTGCCCAGCGAAATAATATCATTCACCACGCATTCAAACTGCACCGGCGCCTCGGCTACTCTTGGCGGTCTCACCAATTCAGACGGCAGCATGGTAAAACCCGCCTTGATAAACTCATTAATACCTTTTGGATATTCGACACTGGCCAGCGAAACCTGCTGTACCATATCATAATTCACGATATTGATGACGACCTCAGGGACTTCATGCAAATTTTCAAGTGTATGTTTGGTGGTATTATCCCTGACCCTTCTCGACGGCGAAAAAACGCAAACCGGCGGGTTGGTGCCAAACAGGTTAAAAAAGCTAAATGGACTGAGATTTATATTTCCGGCTTTATCAACGGTTGATGCAAAACAAATCGGCCGCGGCGCGATGGCACATTGCAGGTAGTTCTGCTTTTCAACGGGGGAGAGATCGGCAAGTTTTATGGTTACCATAGGCAGGGCATCCGGTAAAACTTACGAAGTTTTTGAAACTTCGTAAGTTTTCGGGTTTTAATCGGATTTACAATTTCTTTAAGCTGAGCAGCGAAAAATCACTTTTAGCCTTTTTAATAATATTACCCAGCATACCCAGGCCGGTGATTTCCATCTCGACCAAGTCCCCCGGCTGCAGCCATTGCGGTGGATAGTTAGGATCGCTCAGTAAACCGGTTCCGTTCAATTCCAAAAAGCAACCGGTTCCAACGGTGCCTGACCCAATCACGTCACCAGGCAGTACATCGCAGCCATAGGCGCAACGTTCAATAATTTCGGCAAAGGTCCAGTCCATATCGGCCATGTTGCCTTTGGATACTTGTTTGCCGTTTACTGCGCAGCTCATCTCCAGGTTGTAACTATTGCCGGTATGGCCCGCCTTTGCAGGTGCTTTGAATTGCTCCAACTCATCAGGCGTTACCAGCCAGGGGCCTATCACCGTACTAAAATCTTTCCCCTTGGCGGGGCCAAGGTTCAACTTCATTTCTTCCATCTGCAGCGTTCGGGCGCTCATATCGTTCATGATCATATAACCAGCTATCAGGCTGTCCGCTTCGGACGCTCGGATATTCCGTGCTTTTTTATTCAGTGCAACGGCAACCTCCAGTTCAAAATCCAACTTTTCAAAATGATCCGGCATACACTCAATCTCACCGGCCCCTTGAATAGCGTTATGGTTGGTAAAATAAAAGATAGGGTACTGATCAAATTCCGGTATCATCTCCGCCTTGCGGTTGCGGCGGGCAGCAGCGACATGCTGGCGGAAGGCATAACCATCGCGGCACGAGGTAGGGTGCGGTACGGGCGCTATCAGCTCAAAAAACAACTCCTCCCGGGCTTCGGTCTTGCCGGAGGCAATCTCTTCATTTACCCGCATCGCGCGGTCCATCAATTCGTCCCCTCCCCATAAAAAGTCCTTCATATTGTCAGGGATCAGCTTATGACACGAGTTAAGGTTATAAATATGCCCGTTGACGTAAATCCCCAGGTGCTCCCGGTCTTCGGTTTTGTAGCTTACTAATTTCATGGGTGGTATAAATGGTGTGGGCCAAAGCTAAGGATTTAGTTGGAAAGGTTGTAGAAGTTGTAAGGGTTGTAAAAGTTGAAAAGATTTTCCCAATTCATCTTTCGGACTTCCGGACTTTACCGACTTCCGGACTATTTGCTCTTTCAAAATAATTGCTCTACTTTTGTAAAACCAATTTATGAGCATACAAATGCATTTTCTTTTTTCCCTTGGCCTCACTTCAATGAGTGATGCTTCTTCTTTCAGGGATGCTGTGCTCGCTAAGATCGTACTGGCGCAATATTAATTTTGTTGTAAGGTTGAAATGTTGGAAGGTTGTAATGTTATTACACATCCAATTTAAAACTATCAGCCTGTTTAAACGTTTTTATTTATTGTAAACCAATTTGTTGCGAGGCGAAAAAAATTTAACATTCCAACTTTTCAACCTTACAACATTCCAATAAAAAGCAAAATGCCTGTTTATCATTCATTAGGAAGTATCCCGCCAAAGCGGCACACACAATTCCGCAAACCGGATGGCAGTTTATATGCCGAAGAACTGGTTTCCACTGAAGGCTTTTCGAGCCTTTACTCCCTGGTATACCATGTTTATCCGCCAACATTGGTTAAAGAACTGGGCGAGGCATACAATGTCGAGCCAAAAATAGCCCGCGAAAAACACCTGAAACATACCAGCCTGATCGGCTTTAAGGTTGAGCCGGAAGACGATTACCTTAAAAGCCGCAAACCGGTACTGGTGAACAGCGACCTGCATATTTCGCTGGCTGCGCCGCGCAAATCCATGACGGATTATTTTTACAAAAACAGCCAGGCCGATGAAGTGGTGTTCGTCCACGTGGGCACCGGAACCCTGAAAACAGGCTACGGCAATATTAAATTCGGCTATGGCGATTATTTGATCATTCCACGCGGTACCATTTACCAAATGGAGTTTGATACGGCGGACAACCGGCTGTTTATTGTGGAAAGCTTCAGTCCTATCCGCGTGCCTAAACGCTACACTAACGCTTATGGACAGCTGACTGAACAGTCCCCTTATTGCGAGCGCGATATTAAACGCCCGACGGACCTGGAAACGCACGATGAAAAAGGCGACTTCAAAATTCTGATCAAAAAGCAAGGATTGATCTATCCCTATATTTACGGAACCCACCCTTTCGATTTTATCGGATGGGACGGTTTTCACTATCCCTGGGCTTTTTCCATCCACGATTTTGAGCCCATCACCGGCCGGCTACACCAGCCACCGCCGGTACACCAAACTTTCGAGGGGCATAACTTCGTGATCTGTTCCTTCGTACCGCGGAAATATGATTATCACCCGCTATCCATTCCGGCGCCTTATAATCATAGCAATGTCGACAGCGACGAGTTGCTTTACTATGTAGATGGTGATTTTATGAGCCGCAAAAGCGTCGTAAAAGGTCAAATCACCCTGCATCCCGGTGGTATACCTCACGGGCCGCATCCGGGGGCTGTAGAGAAATCGATCGGTAAAGAATCAACAGATGAATTAGCGGTGATGATAGACCCCTTCCGTCCGCTGATGCTGACAGAAGAGGCAATAAAAATTGAGGACGAAAATTATTATAAGAGCTGGGTTAGTTAGTTTGTTGGAAGGTTGTAAAGTTGAAATGTTGTAATGTTATTTATCTAATGTTTCAGCATTCAAATCAGCACAACGTTCCAACATTTCAACCTTCCAACTTTACAACATTACAACCTTCCAACATTTCAACAAAAAACAATGCAAACATTAACCATAGAAAAACCAAATACCACAAAGGATTTTTTGCCGCTTAACGGTACCGATCACGTGGAATTTTATGTAGGTAACGCCAAGCAGGCGGCCTTTTATTATAAAACCGCTTTTGGCTTTAGCGACCTGGCCTATGCCGGGCCGGAAACCGGTGTGCGGGACAAGGCTTCATATGTTTTGCAGCAGGGAAAGATCAGGCTGGTGTTGACTACACCATTGAGATCGGACGACCCGATAGCCGAGCATATTAAAAAGCATGGCGATGGGGTAAAGGTATTAGCCCTTTCCGTTGAGGATGCCTATGATGCGTATAAACAAACCACCAGCCGCGGCGCTGTGCCTTATATGCAGCCGCAAACTTTCAGCGATGAACACGGTGAGGTAAAAATCAGTGGGATTAAGCTTTATGGCGAAACCGTTCACCTTTTTGTAGAACGCAAAAACTATCAAGGGCTATTTTTGCCGGGCTATGAGAAACACGAGACCACATATAACCCCGCTTCAACCGGTTTGCTTTATATCGACCATTGCGTTGGTAATGTGGGCTGGCATAAAATGAATGAGTGGGTGAATTTTTACGAGGAAGTGATGGGCTTTAAAAACATCCTCACTTTCGACGATAAAATGATCTCGACCGAATACTCCGCCCTGATGAGCAAGGTGATGAGCAACGGCAACGGCTTTGTTAAATTCCCGATAAACGAACCGGCTGAAGGCAAAAAGAAGTCGCAGATCGAGGAGTACCTTGAATTTTATGAAGATGAAGGCGTGCAGCACCTGGCATTGGCCACGCACGATATTGTTGCCACTGTTACTGAACTGCAAAAACGCGGAATCGAGTTCTTAACTGTACCGACAACTTATTATGACGATTTGCTGGACCGTGTGGGACATATTGATGAGGATCTGGAACCTTTGAAACAGCTGGGAATTTTGGTTGATAGCGATGATGAGGGTTACCTGCTGCAAATCTTCACCAAACCAGTTGAAGACCGCCCGACTTTGTTTTTCGAGATCATCCAGCGCAAGGGTGCGAAATCATTTGGCGCCGGCAATTTCAAGGCGTTATTTGAGGCAATTGAGCGGGAGCAGGAGTTGAGAGGAAATTTATAATAATTTCGGAAGTCGGATTTTCGATTTCGGATTTGAATGAAGAGTTATTTCAGGCCAAAAATTTATCTTTAGACCGGGTTATGCGCCCGGTTTTTTTATGTCTGCCGTTGATGAGATCATTGATTTATTAAAGGAAAAATCCAATCAGGCCAACCTGGCCGGGATGCAACGTTACGGTATCGACACCAGCAAAGCACTGGGTATTCCAATCCCCGAATTGAGGAAGCTGGCGAAGGTGATCAAAAAGGATCATGTCCTGGCATTGGCGCTTTGGGAAACCAATTTTCACGAGGCCCGGATACTGGCATCAATGATAGATGACCCAACATTGGTTACCGAAGAACAGTTTGACGCCTGGGTGAAAGAATTTTACTCGTGGGACCTGTGCGACCAGGTTTGCATGAATTTGCTTGAGCGTACTCCTTTCGCGATTGAAAAAGCAATAGCCTATAGCGGGCGGGAAGAAGAATTTGTAAAAAGAGCGGGCTTTGTTTTAATGGCTACACATGCGGTTCACCAAAAAAAGGCGGTTGATGAAATTTTCATCCATTTCCTGCAACTAATTGAACGTGAGGCATGTGACGGGCGAAACTTTGTGAAAAAAGCAATAAACTGGGCGCTCAGGCAGATCGGTAAAAGAAATGAAGATTTGCGTATTTACGCCATGGAATGTGCTCATCGGATATTATTAAAAGAGTGTAAAGCGGCCAAATGGATAGCAAGCGACGCGCTAAATGAACTGGAACGAAAAGCACCCCGAACTATTAATTAATATTTGCTTTTTGATTGTCAATTATTAACTATCCCGCGTCATTTTGTCAAAATTTCTCAACCATTTTTTGCAGATTTCGTATCAGGGAATCCGGTTAATCGGTGGATTTTGATTTTTGGCATAAATTTTTCTATATCTACCTGAAACATTGGTTAAACCAGGTATGAATCACAATTTATCATGAGCATTGAGTTAGGGAACAACTTTTATTCGGACGACGCGGCTCATCTTGCTCAAATAATTGACCATATTAATGCAGGCATCTGGGAGTTTAACATCAACACCAAAGATGTAAAGTGGTCCGACGGCTTTTACCTTATACTGGGCTATAAACCCGGCGAGATCGAGTGTTCCTATAATTTCTTCCTTGAAAACCTGCTCTACCATCATGATAAACCACTATTCCTGAAGGCCATCAATAGCCGGAATGGTGATAATGTTGCCGTTGTTCAAATCCGCCTGTTAACTAAATCCGCGGGTTACCAGTGGTTCGAAAGCACGACAAAAAAATGGGACGATAACGGTGTGCCTAAATTCACCGGTTCATTCATCAACATTAACCGGGCAAAAATTGCCAGCCTGCGCGCAGCACAAAACGACTTTTTCTTTAACGAGACCGGCGCCATTGCAAAAGTAAGCGGCTTTGAAATCGATGTTGCTTCGATGAAAATTAACCTTTCGAAAGAAGCATTCGACATTTATGAGCTTAATGACAATACTAAACTAAGCATTGAGGAGGCCGTTAGTTTTTTTGAACCCCAATACCGGCCGCTGCTAAACGAGGCTATTGACAACGCTATAAAGCTTTGCAAGCCGTTTGATATGGAGTTGCTGTTCCGCTCGGCCAAAAGCAACGTGATATGGATAAGGGTTAAAGGGATCCCGATCATTGATGATTACGCGCAATGTGTAAAAATAAGGGGTATTTTCCAGGATATCGACAATATAAAAAAGAAAGGCCTGGTTCTTCAAACGTCCATCAACCAGCTAAACGATCAAAATAAACGGCTGCAAAACTTTGCCTATATCGTGTCGCATAACCTGCGGTCGCATACGGGCAATTTAAGGTTTATGGTGAACCTGTTTGAGGAAAGCGATTCGGAAGATGAACGGACAGAAGTATTTGCGCATATCAAATCGATCAGCAACAGTTTAACCACCACTATCGAACATCTTAATGAAATAGTTAAGATACATACCGAGATCGATCAGGAGAAACAGGTAATTGAATTTGAAGAGGTATTTAAAATGGTAATGGGTGCGCTGCAAAGCAACATCGAAAGCAGCGGCGCCAAAATAGAATACGATTTCAGCAAGTGCCCGGCGATCAATTATATCCCTGCGTACCTGGAAAGCATCCTGCAAAACTTACTGACCAACGCGTTAAAATACCGCCATCCCGACCGCAAGCCCGAAGTTTATGTGCGTACCGTTAAGGACCAGAGCCACGTTTATATGACCTTTGAAGATAACGGAATCGGTATTGACCTGGAGCGTTACGGCGATAAGGTATTCGGGATGTATAAAACCTTTCACCAAAACAGCGACGCAAAAGGCATCGGCTTGTTTATTACCCGCAACCAGGTAGAATCACTTGGAGGCACTATTAAGGTAGACAGCACGGTTAATGTGGGGACGAAGTTTACTATCCGCCTGGTTTGATGTTAGAGATTGGAGATTAGAGACTGGAGATTAGTTTTTTAAACACCATAAACTAATCTCTAATCACCAATCTCTGATCTCTAACCTTCACTCAATAAAGCTTTCCAATATTTTAAACCCAGCAACCGTATCCAACTGCACTTTCTCAATCGTTTTAGGAAGCAATATGCAATCGCCCATTTTTACAGGATAGACATCGCCATTATGCTTAATAATAAACTCCCCTTCCAGGCAAACGTAGATCACAAATGAATCCAGGCTGACGTAATCCTTTTCGGTGCTTTCGGTAAAATCCATTAAATTGGTGGTGAAGTATGGGCAACTTACCAATTTTACCGTTTCGTTTTCTTTGGGGTGATAACTGGTTTTATATTCAGGATAGTGTTTGTAATCGATGGCCGCTAAAGCCTCTTCCACGTGCAGTTCACGCTTATTACCTTTATCATCAAGCCGGTCAAAGTCGTAGATCCGGTAAGTAATATCCGATGTTTGTTGAATTTCAGCGATCAGTAAACCTTTGCCGATGGTGTGCACCCGTCCAGCCGGCAAAAAGAAAACATCACCCGATTTAACATCCTCTTTATTCAGAATATCCGTTAAATGACCGCTGTTAAATTTATCCAGGTATTCCTGTTCGGTAAGTTCCTTGTTGAATCCGGCAATTAAGGTTGAGCCCGGATCAGCCTCCACTACGTACCACATCTCGGTTTTGCCAAAGGAGTTGTGTCGTTTTTTTGCCAGTTCGTCGTCGGGGTGAACCTGGATAGACAGGTCTTCGTTGGCATCGATAAACTTGATCAGCAAAGGGAAAATGTTGCCGAAATGCTCATATACCTTTTTGCCAACCAGGTCATCTTTATATTCTTCCAGCAATTGATCCAGCCTTTCACCTTTCAACGGGCCGTCCGCCACAACTGAAACATCTGATTTTACGCCCGATATCTCCCAGGTTTCACCGCAATTGGGCAGATCACCAAAATCTTTATGCAGGTAGGTTTTAATTTTTTGGCCGCCCCATATTTTGTCTTTATAAATGGTTTGGAATTTTAGTGGATAGAGAGGTTGCATGGGTGTTAAATGTTTTCCTGCGTTAAAATGTTTTGAATTTCTGAAACAAGGTCCTTTAGATGAGTATCTCTTAAAGCCCACATAAACTCGTAGTCCAAACCGAAATAGTGATGAACGAACCGGTTACGGAACCCGCGGATCCTAAACCAATCGATAGCATCGTGATTATCTTTAAAATCCTGCGACAATCGGTTAGATGCTTCACCGATGATCTCAAAATTTCGGACAACAGCATCAATCGTTTTAGGGTCGTTTATAAATTCCTCGTAGGTAAGGCCTTCGGTATATGTAAATATCTTTCCGGCGCCCTCCAAGATATCTTCCAATAATAGTTTCGGATGGCGTTCAGACATAAACTATTTGGGGTTCTATAACGCGGAGGTATCTTTCCTTTACACCGTTTTTTGAAACCAGGTCGACTTTTCTTTTAAGTATAGATTCCAGTTCGTCAGCCAAATCGATAAACTCCATTCCCACGCGCCTGCTAAAAGTTACGATAATATCGATGTCACTTTCGTCATTGTAGTCGTCCCGTACGATAGAGCCGAATAGCCCTAAGGTATCAACACCGTATTTATTACACAATTCTGGTTTCAATTGCGTTAAAATAGCCTTTACATCTGCCAATTCCGAACTCATACGCAAATATAAATCTTTTCTTTCGTTCCTGTTATTAACTGTACTGCGTCAATCAGGTTTGCGATCAAATCTTCCAAAGTTTTACCCTGTGATATGGCGGCCGGTAATTCACTCAGCTGGCCCACTAACCAGCCATTTTCGCCTTGTTCAATGGTAGCAGTAAATTCCATAATTAAAAAATCTCTTTGTAAGATTGTTCAATTAAATTCATTGCAGATCCCAGCTCATTATTACTCCTTACATCTACAAGTTTGGTCAAAGTCCAACCATTTCTTTCGGGCGCATCACGAATAATCAGACCACCAAAATTCTCATAGTCCGCATTTCTCAAATGAAGTTCAATCTTTTCTATTTGGATATGCAGTTCGACAAATAGCCTCGGTCGTTTATTTCCAAATCTAAATTTGTATCCGACATAAGGGTCAACAGCTTTCTCTTCAACATGCTTAAAATTCTTTATTTTGATTTGAAGGCCTGTAAATAAGTCTCTAATTAGTTGAGGTTTATTTACTAAATGTTCCTCAACTGTCGTTTTCAAATGTTGCTTTGGACTCATTGACGTAAAGATAAGACCAAAACGTCATATAAAAGAAAAGTCCGCATATCGCTATACGGACCATTGTAATTTAAGGATGAAGCTTACTTCCCCAGCTTCTTCTTCAAATTCTCATCAATCGCTTCCAAAAACTCTTCGGTGTACAAGTAATCTGTACCATGTTCCACTTTTGGTTTAATGGTGATGGCAAGGTCCTTGGTCATTTTACCGCTTTCAACGGTTTCGATACAAACCTGCTCCAGTGTTTTGCAGAAGTTGATCAGCTCCTGGTTGTTATCCAGCATGCCACGGAATTCCAGTCCACGAGTCCATGCGAAGATCGACGCGATCGGGTTGGTTGATGTTGGCTTGCCGGCCTGGTGGTCGCGGTAGTGGCGGGTAACGGTGCCGTGAGCAGCTTCAGCCTCCATAACGGTGCCATCGGGTGTCACCAGGGTCGAGGTCATCAAACCTAATGAACCAAAGCCCTGTGCTACGGTGTCTGATTGTACGTCGCCATCATAATTCTTACACGCCCAAACAAAGTTACCATGCCATTTCAATGCAGAGGCCACCATATCGTCGATCAGGCGGTGTTCGTAAGTAAGCTGGTTGGCTTCAAACTCTATCTTAAACTCGTTTTGATAAATTTCTTCAAAGATGTCTTTGAAACGGCCATCATATTTTTTAAGGATGGTATTTTTTGTCGACAAGTATAAAGGCCATTTTTTCAGCAATGCCTGGTTAAAGCAGGCGCGGGCAAAGCCTTTGATGGATTCATCGGTGTTATACATGGCCAGTGCCACGCCGTCGCCTTTAAAGTTAAAAACTTCATATGACTGTACTTCACCGCCGTCTTCGGGAGTGAACGTTATCGTCAGTTTGCCTTTACCTTTGGTTAAAAAGTCTGTTGCACGGTATTGATCGCCGAAGGCGTGACGGCCGATGCAGATCGGCGCAGTCCAGTTAGGCACCAGCCGGGGCACGTTCGACATCACAATTGGTTCGCGGAAAACGGTGCCGTCCAAAATATTACGGATAGTACCATTCGGCGATTTCCACATTTGTTTCAAATTAAATTCCTTTACACGGGCCTCGTCCGGCGTAATGGTGGCGCATTTTATACCCACGCCATATTGTTTTATCGCGTTGGCGGCATCAATGGTTACCTGGTCGTTGGTTTCGTCGCGGTATTCAATACCCAGGTCGTAGTATTTAATATCGAGGTCAAGATATGGGATGATCAGTTTATCTTTAATAAACTTCCATATGATACGGGTCATTTCGTCACCGTCCAGTTCAACCACTGGGTTTTGTACTTTAATTTTTGACATCTTTGAAACGGTTATTTTAAGTGGCGCAAATATATAAAATTGGTTGATTAGTCCGAAAGTCCGAAAAGTCCGGAAGTCCGAAAGAGCTAAACATTACAATCTTCAAACAGTAACGTTATCAACCCGATCAACTTTTCCTCACCAAACATTGTATTTATAAACTTTGATGTTACATTTATAAAATAAATTGCGTTTAGTTACCAATACCCCGGCAAAACCGCAGGCAAAGTTTAATTGTTGTTTAGATACACTGATAAGTTTGTTAACTTAGCAGAGAATGGCTTGTGTAAATATGATGTATTAAAATATAATTGGGAAAATTGAGTTAACGTAATAAACCGAAAGCACCGTTAAGAAGCATGATAAAACTTATATCAAAATCCGTATTTATAACTTTAATTGTTTGTTGTACTTCATTGATTGCCCGGGCACAGCTTGGGTTCGATTATTCGGAGTGGGGCATAGGTGCCGGTGTTGGCTTAACCTCGGTTATGGGCAATGCCGAAACGCAAACCATGACGCCGATGGTGCATTTAAATTTAACCTTCAATACAACCCCATACGTAAATTATGTTTTCGAGGCGCAAATGGGCCGGATAGCCGGCGGCGATTCACTTACATCGGCTTCAGGAAGGCAATTTACAGGCGATCTAACCTCCTTTGTTTTCAGGGGTCAATTTCAGCTAGGTGAAGTATTGGATTATGAAAAAAGCCCTTTTAAAAACGCGATCAAAAACTTGTATATCTCTGCAGGCATCGGCTATGCAGTGAGCCATATCACCAATGTCAACCGTTACTCCATTAAAAACCCGGGCGATTACACCCCCGGCGTACTGAACAGCCAGGAGCCGTTTATCCCGTTAAGGATCGGCTATGAGTTTAAAGTTTTTAATAAATACCAGCAGCCGGCGTTTATGATCGACCTGGCTTATGCTTATAATTACGTTTTGAGCGATAACCTCGACGGCTTTTCAGTTGGCAACCACCGGGATGTTTATACGCAATTTGTGGTCGGCTTTAAATTTGCTTTTGGCGGCGACATTATATCGTACCGAAAACAAATACCTTATTAGGCAGTTGTTATGGGTAGGGTTATTTAGGATGGAGCGCCGTGTTGTTTTTATGACTGATCAGGCCTGCACCAATAACTAACGACCAATAATCTAACTGACCTATGAACAAGGACACATTTTATCCCGGATTTGACGACGACGGCGAAGACCGCGACCGCACCCTGAAAGACGAACTGGGCGAAACCATCGACAAAGAAGACCTGACCTTTAATGAAGAGGATAACAGCTTTGAGTACGATGTAAAAAGCGACGATCCCGATTACCAGCATCCCGACCCCTATAATACTTCTGTAAAAAACGGCGAGGATATGAACTCAACCTATGATGAGGCTAATCCATTTGATGCCGTAGATGAATATATCCCAAACGAATCGCTGGAGACAGATGTAGATGACATGGCGATGCATATTGACGACGGCGAGATAGTTGAACTGGATGCTACCGACCGCGCGATAAGCCGTACACCTGAGGATGATCGTGATGATCTGGATGAAGAGGGATATCCGAAGAACGACAGGAAGTAATAATAGCTGCTTTTCAATTCCATAAATGGTTTGGCGTGATAGTCATTGTGAGCTCGAAGCCAAGGGGTAAAACTTCGGGATAAAGAAATTGAACATGTTTGGTGTTCTACATGCTGTATTATTTATGGCGGTTTGGTTTTTGTTTAAAATTACTTTTAGCTGCCGCCGTTCGCTCTTTTGTATATTTTGCCACCTGCGCTTGAATTAATTCCGGCAATTTTTGGTCTAAGAATTCATTAAAACTGTTCTCGCCAACAAAAGCCATTATATTTTCAACTAAACTATATATTTTTGAGACTTTTATATCCGGCATAAAATAATTCTGCTGCTGGTCTGCCTGACGAGCGTTTTCAATTGCGATTCGTAAATCTCCAATGAATTTGAGTTCATGATAACCGCCTTTAGCAAAATCAGAGATTTCGCTTTTGAATTCATTGCAGGTTTGTGACGCAGAGGCTGCAATATCTTGTTTTTTATGAAAGTATAGCCATACTTCAAAACATGGGTTACTTATAGCAATATGCCAATTAGGAAAGCGCTCGCAATAATGATTTATCTGTGATAGTTGTTCAAAAGACCATCGGTCGGTATCCAATACGAACCACAACTCGTCTTCATCTAAAAGCCCTTCTCGTTCTATATACGCTACAGCGCGATCAAGCACCCATCTTGGCGCTGAACGTAACTGATGTTTACTCTGCATTTCTTCATCAGACACGATTGCTTCAATAACGTCAACGCTGACGCGCCGCGAAAAATGTTCGAAAACTTTAAAGTAATTTGGTTCGCGCTTCCCTCCCTCACAAGCGATGGCAAAAAGCTTGTAGTCACGCACAAGTTCAACCGGTATCTCGCGGCTATAGCCTCTTTTTTTACGCATTGGTTATTTCGTTCCAGTTGAGGTCGTTTAAATTAGCTAAAAAAGGGATCGCGCCGAACCGACCTTTAAGATAGCCTTTTTGAATGTCTAAATCGTAACGAGGTTTGTAAGTCATTAATGAGTAGTATTGACTTGAACCGGTTACATGGCTTTTTTCAACAAACCAAATCTCGTCCTGGCGAAAGATGTCAAGATCCAGGAGACTCGATTCATGAGTTGTGAAAATAAATTGGCCTTCCGTTTCATTGTCATTCATCACTTTGGTAACTAATGCCCTCAGCAATGCCGGGTGTAGGCTTTGATCAATTTCATCAATAATAACAACCATAGGATGATTTATAATATTACTGATAGCAGGTACAAAATCCACTAGTCGTACAGTTCCGTCGGATTCCTCGCTGAAGTCGAAATCGACGGCATTTCCGTCGATATCTTTATGGCGAGCGACCAATTTTTTAGCGATGTAGTCATCATTTTCTTTACTCATCATAATGAACGCGCTGTCAAGCTGTACCATTGCTTTTTTACCATCGGATAATTTCCCGATGATTTCGTCACGTTTAGCGCTCGGTAACTGATTTAGAATCTTCTCGAAATCCTGATGTAAAACGTCGAGTTCTTGAACTCCGGTGTCCAAACCCCGCAATACCGTATTGCAGAAATTTTTGAAATAGCTTGACTCTGAAATATGTTTTACGAGTGGAACAAATTTGCTTGACGGAAACATGATAATAAGATTGTTAAACCACTCTACCAAAAGATCAATTTCCAATATTTTTACGCTTGTTGCCTCCTTGACAAGCAAATCATTGGCTTTAAGCAAATTTTCCTCCAAAAGTTCAATTAAGAGCTTCTGACGTTCCGTTTTTCTATAACGCTCCGCTGTGTTGATGGTTGTTTTTTGATTTTCGAGCTTGCGTTCGAAAATTAACTTATCTTCTTTTTCTGGCCGGGTTTCTACTAACCATTCTTCAATAACTTCTGCCAGAATACCAATAGTTACGCCATATGCATAGGTTTTACCATTGATATAGTATTCAACTTCAAAATGAGTAGGTTTCTCACGATTTGCTTTATTTAGTTTAAACTTTTTTTCGGAGATTGGATGGGCAACACGGCCTGACTTCACGATGTTCGACAAAAAATCGATTGCTTTAATTAAATTAGACTTACCGGCTCCATTGGCTCCGTATATGGCCGACGCTTTTAATATATCAAGCTTGGGCAAATGATAAACATGTTCTTTGTGCCCTTTTAGATTTCCGGCAATCATATTGAACTCTTGTTCTTCGTCGAAGGACAAAAAGTTTGAAACAACAAAGCGGATTAGCATACAATTAATGTATTAAGAGAAAAAATCACTTTATTCAGCAATTTCTGATTCAAATGTACAATAATTAATTAAAATGAACACAAGTAAGAGAAAAAATCACCTATTAAATCAATTTGCCTTGGTTTTTACTTCGCCTCTAAATTTGTTCATCCTCCTTCTGTCAATCCCTTGTAATCAACACTCCCGCAAGTCAAATATCTGCACATTAAGCATTATCTTTGCCGCTCGTAACTGACCATTTTATGCTTAAAGGATTTTTCAATGTGCCAAACCCACAGAATGAACCCGTATTGAATTACGGGCCGCGCAGTGTGGAAAGGGCAAACCTGAAGGCCGCTTTGGATGAAGCGCGCGCACAGCAGATCGATATACCAATGTATATCGGCGGCAAGGAAGTAAGGACCGGCAAAACCGCCTTCGTACGTCCACCGCACGATCATCAACATATTTTAGCAAGTTTTCACGAAGGTGACAAAACGCACGTGGCCGCAGCTATTGATGCAGCACTTGCTGCTAAAGCCGACTGGGAAAACCTGCCCTGGGAGCAGCGGGCTTCTATATTCTTAAAAGCAGCCGACCTGCTGGCCGGTCCGTACCGCGCAAAAGTTAATGCGGCCACCATGCTGGGGCAATCCAAAAACGCTTACCAGGCCGAGATAGATAGTGCCTGCGAATTAATCGACTTTTTGCGCTTTAATGTGTATTACATGACGCAGATTTACCAGCAGCAGCCCCCTATATCCGGCAAAGGCGTTTGGAACCGGGTGGAGCAACGCCCGCTGGAAGGTTTTGTATTCGCACTTACCCCATTCAACTTTACCGCTATTGCGGGTAACCTCCCTTCCTCGGCCGCCATGATGGGCAACGTGGTGGTTTGGAAACCGGCAAATACACAAATTTATGCCGCTAATGTGCTGATGCAGGTTTTCCGTGAAGCAGGCGTACCCGATGGCGTCATCAACCTGGTTTATGTTGACGGCCCAACCGCCGGCGAAGTTATTTTTAACCATCCCGATTTTGCAGGCATTCACTTTACCGGCTCGACCGGTGTTTTTCAGAATATCTGGAAAACGATCGGCAACAATATTCATAAATACAAAACTTACCCCCGCATCGTTGGCGAGACAGGTGGCAAAGACTTTGTACTGGCCCACCCCAGTGCCGATGCTGACGTAGTAAGTGTAGCCTTGCTTCGCGGCTCGTTTGAATACCAGGGGCAAAAGTGTTCTGCGGCTTCGAGGGCTTACGTACCGGCATCTTTGTGGCCTGCTGTCGAAGAAAAAATGAAGCGCGACATGGCTACCTTTAAAATGGGTCCGGTAGAAGATTTTGGTAATTTCATCAACGCCGTTATCGATGAAAAATCATTTGATAAACTGGCCAAATACATTGATGCCGCTAAAGCGGATAAGAATGTTGAAATAGTTGCCGGCGGTAATTATGATAAATCAAAAGGCTGGTTTATTGAGCCTACCGTAATAAAAGTGAACGACCCGTACTATGTAACCATGTGCGAGGAATTGTTTGGCCCGGTATTGAGCATTTATGTTTACGAGGGTAAAGATTTTGATAAAGTGCTCGACATCGTCGACAAAACATCCATCTACGCCTTAACCGGCGCTATCATTTCGCAGGATCGCTACGCAATTGCCAAAGCTACACAACATTTACGCAATGCAGCAGGCAACTTCTATATCAACGACAAGCCGACCGGTGCTGTAGTTGGACAGCAGCCTTTTGGCGGCGCCAGGGGATCGGGCACAAATGATAAAGCCGGATCGATGATCAACCTGCTGCGTTGGGTATCGCCAAGAACAATTAAGGAAACATTTGATCCGCCGAAGGATTATAGGTACCCGTTTTTGGATTAGTTCATGGTTCATAGTTCATTGTTCATAGCCGAACAGCTAAAAGCTCATAGCTAAAATTGCAGCTACCATGAACTATCAACCATGAACTATGAACTATTTAAACTTAAACACATTTTCCATATTGGCCGTGTCGTAGGCGCTTACCTGCATATCGGTAATAATGCCGGTCTTCAGGCTGTAAACCCAGCCATGAACACCTAAAAACTGCCCGTGTTCCCATGCATTTTGCACGATGGAGGTGGCGCAAAGGTTGTGCACATTCTCTATTACGTTCAGCTCCACTAACCTGTCGGTGCGCTTTTCAATATCTTTTAAGCTATCCAGTTCCTCGGCATGCAGACGGTAAACATCTTTTATGTGCCGCAGCCAGTTATCAATCAGCCCGAATTGCTGGTTGCTTAATGCGGCGATGATACCCCCGCAGCCATAGTGGCCCGTAACGATCACATGTTTTACTTTTAAAACATTCACGGCATAGTCAAGCACCGACAGCATATTCATGTCAGAGTGTACCACCATGTTGGCAATATTACGGTGCACAAATATCTCGCCCGGCGGCATATTGGTGATCTGGTTGGCCGGCACCCGGCTATCGGCGCAGCCTATCCACAAAACCGGCGGCGACTGGCCCTGCGCAAGGTTGGTAAAATATTGCGGATCGGCTTTTAATGTGTTTTCTACGAACTGTTTATTGCCGTCTAATAAACTTTTGTATAGCTCGTTATTGGAATCGTCGTAAATTTTAGCGCACATATTACGGAAAGGTTGATCTTTGCGACAAAAGTAACGTTAAATTTGGAAGGATAAATGCCTAAATTGTCGTCCCAATTTATTTTGGTATTGATAAATAAAGTAGGAACTTGAAAAAAATAATCTTTATCCTTTTATGTCTTTATTCGTCAAATTCCTTTGCTCAAAAAGGAAGAAGGACAGACTCTGTTTATTATTTGCTGGATACAGCGAAAACTCCATTAAATGAACGAATCTGGCATATCGATAATGATGGCCCATGGAAATATTATACAATTCAATGCCATTGCCTGCAATACGACACGGAACCGACGTTTGCCTATGACACTCGTAAAGATATACCGCGAATATTTAGTAAAAAGGAACTAAAATCTATCGCGCTAATTAATATAAGCGATTTAATTGATAGCGTGAAGAAGAATCTGGAAAATGGAAGAAAAGATGCCTATACGTTATTTTTAATTGAACCCTACAAAAAAAAATACATAATACATAGACTGAATTTAACTCACCCAAGCATTTCAAATTGATTTATTTCAAAGCCCGGAGTTCTTATTGCAAGCGTGGACGGCAATTGGCTGTAAAAATTTAAAAAAATTTAAGGCTGCAGTGCCTTCCCGTACACCTCCATCGGCGTTAGCCTGTTTTGAAAGATCAAATGCTGATCCTCCGAAAATCTTTTAAAATCGGCCGCACTTGGCTGACCGGGAAAAGGAACATAAAATTGTTGGGTATCGGCATTGCGCCAAAGAAATACATAAGCGGCACTGTGGCGCGATATTACCGGCAGTAAAACGCTGGTCCACCAATTATCCTGGGGTATTTGGGAATAACCAGTCTCGGCCAGGCAGGATAGTTTTTTGTGATGGGCCGCGATGGTATCCAATAAGGTGAGTTGTTTGTCGAGATTTTGTTTATATGCAGCAACATCCTTAACGCAATAGCTATCTACCCCAACAAAGTCAACATAGTCATCACCGGGGTAACGCTGCATAAAATCATTTTCGGAACTAAAATCCGCAGTAGAATAAACCAAAAGCAGGTTATGCAAACCCCAGGTATTGCGCAGGTAATCGATGGTGAAACGCCATAGGGTTTTAAACTCGTCCGGTTTGGTAGTTTTAGCGCCCCACCAAAACCAATTGCCTGTCATTTCGTGAAAGGGCCTGAACAAAACGGGGATCTGCTCGCCATCGTTTCCCTTTAGCGTAAGCAGGTACTTGGCGCCACGGTTAAGAAATTGCTTATAGGCATCATTGAACTTGCCGCCCGGGAGAATATCAGCGACCGCACGCCTTGTGGTATCCCAGGCTGTCAGGCTGTCAACCGGGTTATCCATATGCCACGAAAATGTGTTGATGCCTCCGCGCTCATAAGCTTCTTTAACACGCCTGCCTTGCACCGAAAAGGGCAAACCATTAATATCAGCTGTGCTGTCGTGCTCCACTTTGGCCAAATCCCAGCCATAGATCGCCGGATATGTCCCGGTTACCGCCTTAACATCCGAGCCGTCCTTGTCATATTTCCAATTAACGCCATAGCCGGTATCATCGTGGTGGCCAAACATTACCCCGGAGTCTCTTAAGCGCTGAAAACTGTGATACAGCTCCCGCGTTTCGGCAGTGGCCAGTTTATCACTGGGGTCGTTATATTGAACTTTGGTACACGCAGTTATTATAACAGCCAAGAAGAGAAAATACAGTTTCTTCATTAAATCGCTGCGCCAAGGCGCTACATGGCTAAAATAAATCATTTACACAAAAAAGCCGTAATGTGATGCAGTGTTACCCTGCAAAACGTTACGGCCTTTTACGACGTTTACTATGGCTGGGGTTACTCTTTTGTCAACTTTAAAACCACTACATCGTCTGAAGGGATGGCCTGGCTGAAAACTTTACCCGTTGTGCCAACATCTTTTTTCGCCCACAGGTCACGAAGTTTGTAAATGGTTTTGCTGAAGTCGACACTGGCTCCCGATATTTTATCACTAATTAAATGTTCATTCCAATTGTACGATACGGTTTGGGGATGATCTGAGCGGTTTAAAAAGCAAACTGCCAGGTCGCCGTTGGATAACGGTTTCACCCAAATTTCTATCCCGTCAAAAGCATAATAGCGGAACGCTTCTACACCAAGGGGGTCCTGATCAAGGGCGATGATTTCCTTATTGGTTAAAATACTTTTGGTTTGATCGCTCATTTGCCTGATATCATTGCCGGCCATCAACGGCGCCGCCAGCATGCACCATAACGAAAAGTGCGCCTTGTCTTCGTTGTATTTCATACCATTTCCCACTTCCAGCATATCCGGGTCGTTCCAATGGCCGGGACCGGCATATTGGCGGATGCTGTCCTGCCTGTCGAGAATGTTTAAAACACTTAATGGCTTCCAGCCGTTTTTCGCAACTGTTTCGGTAAACGCCGGCCCAATGTCGCCGGTACTGCGCCATAGCTGACCTACCGATTTTGCCCAGCGCCAGGGATTATGCTGCCCCCATTCGCATAGGCTAAAAACCATTGGCCGTCCTGCAGCACGGATCGCTTTGTTCATGGTGGTATAAGCCTCTATAGCGTTAATGCCCTCGGCATTGCACCAGTCGAACTTCAGGTAGTCAACACCCCATGAGGCATATAAACGCGCGTCCTGGTACTCGTAGCCGCGTGTACCGGGGTAGCCTGCGCAGGTTTTAGTGCCGGCACAATTGTAAATGCCAAATTTCAGTCCTTTTGAGTGCACATAATCGGCAAATGCTTTCATCCCATTTGGGAACTTTTTTGGATCGGCTACCAGGTTACCGTCTTTATCACGTTCCATTCCCATCCAGCCGTCATCCAATACAAAATAAGTGTAGCCGGCATCTCTCATGCCCGAGGATACATAGGTATCTACCATGCCTTTCAGCAGCGGCTCATCAATATTGGTTTGAAAGGTGTTCCAGCTGTTCCAGCCCATGGGTGGCGTTTGGGCCAGTTCTTCGAACTTTTGGGCGAAGAGTGTGGTGCTGGTTAACAAGAGAACAATCAAAGAAAGGAAGTTTCTGAGTGATTTTATATTCATGTTGAGATTTTTTTCAATTTGATTTTATTAGGCTGGGGCAGATTTGACAACCCCGTACGTACGGGGTTGTCAAATCTCAGGGTTTCATTGTGCCATCCGGCAACCCGAGTGACTGAAACAGTTTAATATTTTCCGAATTCTTCACATTTACCGGCGAAACATTACCCGAGGTCTGGGCTTTTACAAACCTCAGATCCACTCCCTTTACATCGTCAAAATTTATCGCAGGGCGCTGATCATCTGTTATAAAATGCAATTCTACATTTTCCAGCTTTAATCCTTCCACATGGCGGGCAAACACGCCATAAGCCGGTAAAACGCCAAAACTTCCCGGCTCGGGATAACCTTTCTCCATTTCAGGCACTTGCCTCGCCGATTGTTCGGCGGTGCCGCCGCCTTTGCTGTAAATCTTAATGTCTTTAATATCTACGTCTTTGATCGGGTGACCAGGCAAACCGGAGATCAGCATTCCCTGGCCGGGCTCCACATTATAAGCGATGATATTGCTGATGATCACCCGGCGTACTTCGCCAATGGGGACGCCTGCCGGTCCGCGCATCCTGGCCCCCAGCCTTAAAAAAATGGGGGAATTGACAATGTCGCGCATGGTGATATTGGTGATGGTTACATCTTCCAGCAAGGCCCCATCGACCGCCTCAAGCGCCAGGCCGCGGCAGTAATTAAATACGCAATTGGAAATCGTGATATTTTTAAACCCGCCGTTTGATTCGGTGCCGAATTTAATGCGGCCTGTAGGATCTTTTATAGTGCGTTTGTAGGTTCCATCCAAAAAAGAGCCTTCTTCAAAGCCGCTTACCTCGCAATTGGTTATTGTTACATTTTCAGTGGCGCGGGCAAAGCCCAGGCCGAAGGTGCTTTTTAAACAGATGCCATCGTCATAAGGCGAATTTACGCTACAGTCAGATACGTGAACATTCCGACAGCAGTCGATGTCCATGCCATCGCGGTTGGTGTCCTCTTTAATGTTGCTGATGGTGAGGTTGTCTACTCCCGTAGCTAAAATACCAAACCAGCCGCCATGAAAGATGGTAATATCCTTGATGTTAACATTGCGGCAAAGCAGTAATGCAATCGCTTTATTAGCCGACTGCTTGTCCTTTACGTAATCGTGGTACAGGCCTTTGCCCCAGATCATCCCCTGCCCTACTATAGAGATGTCGTGCAGGTTTTCGCCCCAGATGAGGCTGTTATGCCAATGGCTATGGCCCGAATCCTGGTAGGCGTTGCCGGGGCCGGGCTCTTCTACATCATACCCGTTTTCAGCATTTACAGGGGCAGCTATAATGACAGCGCCCTGGTCGATAAAAAGCGAAATATTACTTTTCAAGTGGATCGATCCCGATAAATAATTACCGGCGGGTAGATAAACCGTTCCACCGCTGGCGTTAGCCGCCGCGTCGATGGCTTTGTTGATCGCTTTACTGTCGAGGTTTATCCCGTCGCCTTTGGCGCCGTAATCTTTCACATTAAAAAATGTGGCAGGTTTGCTGGAAGCCGCGCCTGCAAAACTTGCGAGGGCCGATAACAGCAACAGAACTTTGGCAAAACGGGTCATTAACTGGGTGGTTTACAAAACCAAATTTAAATATAGCATTGACAAATCTACTTTTTATCGGAAACTAAAAACACAGCGCCATATGCAGGCACGGTCAGGGTGATACCACCGGAAACATTATTGGCAATTGCAGGTACCGAATTGTAATTGGCCGGCCCACCGGTTTTGCCGCTTGCCGGGCCAACACCGTTGATAGAAACACTGTGCGAAAACGGCGCATTGTCTGATCCTCCTCTTAACTCAAAATAATAATATTTTGTGCCGATGGCAAAATTGTTAAACTGAACGTTTACAATATGATCCGTAGCGCCCTGGTTAACCAGTACAACGCCTGCCTGCCCCGAACTGAACGACGAGCCATAACTCGTGATATCGCCGCTCCCGCTAACGGTCGAACCTACCATCCGGTCGCCAAAATAATGCTCGAAAAACCACATATAATAAAAAGCCGGCCGTGCGTTCCACGCTGCAGCGCCAGGTTCAGCACCGCCGGAACTGTTGTTAAACATACCCTGGTCGTCGCCATTACTCCAGGAGTTGGCCAAATCCCAACGGCTGGCCATACTGATCTGGTTTTTCAGGATGTTGCCTAATGTCATCACCGCATCCAGACCGGAAATATTCGACACATTTTGGCTCGAGCCAACCGCCTGTATGTTCCACTCATCCAAAGCTACAGGTTTCTGCGTAACACCGGCATTTTGCGCTGATGTGGATACCCAGTTCATCATGCTGCTGGTACCCGGTGCCGGCGTACTAAGGATCACTGCCGGGGTTGAATTATCATTATATGGTGTATAATAATTGTGTACTACAAAAAAATCAGCCGCATTACCGGCGGCTGTTAATACATCATGATTCCAATTGCTCACGCCGGCATTGTTACTCTGATCGTTTAATGTAGTTAATACGATGCCGATCTTAAAGTTGGTGTTACCAACCTGGGCCGCTGCGGCGCGCATGGAGTCGGCAAAAACTTTGAAATGCGTGCCATAAACAGTACCCGTAATAATTGCAGGCTGACCGTCCTGGTTTTTGGATGGATCAATGCGGTAGCCTGCTTCCCAGTTGCCATAACACTCGTTGCCGACTTCCCAATAAGCGGTGCGTCCGTTATCATGGCGTACCCACTCGGCGGCGAGGTGGGCAGCAGTTTGTGCAGGATTTGGGCCTGTGCCGTAGCGAGCATAGCCGTAATTAACAGTTATCAGGCCGGTGCTGTTGGTTTGCTGCAAAACTTTATAGTAATTGTCCAGGCTGAGTGTCCAGCTCTGCGTGTTATTGCCGTACCAGTAGCCTGCAGCAGAGGCTATGCCATTCAGATCCAGCAATGTAGATGGCGCATCTGCCGGGGCAGCTACGTTTCCGTTGGCGTCGCCGTCCCAAAAATACACATCCGACAGGCTGCCACCCGGCGCCCTGATGATATTGGGCGATAGCGCTTTGATATTGGCCATTAAAGCAGGCTGGTCAACCACCTGGCTCATAAAAGGATTGATGTTATTGCCGAATATCAGGCTGGAAACTTTGGTTGTGATCTGGCTCAGGTCGACCACAACAGTAGTCGCCCCATCTGCAGACGGCTTTGAAACGCTTTGACCGGTTGTTGGTGTTGTGAAGGTTTTTGCCTGCCAGTTATCCAGGAAAAAGCCCTGTGTTACCGCTACTGATGGGTCGGTGCCGGTTACGATGGACCCGCCGGGGCCAGTGCCCACCCCTGTGCCCGGCGTTGTAGGAATAGTTGTGCCGCCGTCCCCGCCATTATTCGCCGGTTCCTTTTTACATGCCTGCATCAGCATCAATGATACTGCCACTAATAATGTTGCTTTTGTAATGTTTTTCATTTCTTCGTTTTCAATTAATTGATCCTTCTTATAATCTCGATACACGCCCTGCTATTATGATAGGGACATTTCCATATGCCCACTTTGTCTTCTGTATTCATGACCTGGCCATCCGGGCTTATTCCCCAAAACCATTCACCATTAGCATGATCTATAATTTTATCCTTTACAAACCGCCAGTTGCTTATGGAAAGATCAAGGAATTTTTCATCCCCGCTCATCTGCCAGGCGTTAAAAAATCCTACCATCGCTTCGGCTTGCACCCACCAATGCTTTTCTTTTATAACGTGATCTTGCGCCGGTTCATATTCATACCACAAACCGCCGTCGCTATCCAGCCCTTTGGTGGTCTCGTCGGCCATGCGGATACTGATTTCTTTTAATTTGACGGTCGTTTCTTCATCCTCTATTGCTTCTGCTGCCTCCAGCAAAAGCCAGGCAGCCTCAATATCATGACCGTAGGATACCAGCTCCGATCTGCTATTCCAATCCTCATCAAAAAACAGTGTCAGGTGGTTGGTTTGATGATCGATAAAATGGTCGATGAAATTACCCAGCAGTACACTGATATGTTCATTTAAGGCTTTGTCGGGCCAAACGCGGTATAAATTGGTGTAAGCCTCCAGCACGTGGAGGTGGGTGTTCATCGTCTTCTTTTCGTTGGCGTCTTTAGCGCTCAGCCGCAGATCGTCAATCGGTTCCCACTCGCTTGTAAAAGCTTCAAAATATCCGGTTTGAACAGGATCATAAGCTTTTTCAACCAGCAGGTAAAACAGGTCGATCGCTTTTTGCTTTACCGCCTCGTCGCGTGATGCACGGTAAAACTCGCTGAACGCGTAAATGGTAAAGGCGATGGCGTAAACCTGCTTTTTGGCATCCAGCATATCGCCCTTGTAATTAACCGACCAATAAACCCCGCCATATTCATGATCGATCAAACGCCGGCAAATGTAATCGTAAGCCCGGTAAGCAATTTTGAGATAGCCGGCATCCGGTGCACCATTAAAAGCGGCCGAAAAGGTCCAAAGAATGCGTGCGTTCAAAACTGAGCCCTTAGGCGATTCAGCAACGACGCGACCATCATTGTCTAATCTTCCAAAAAAACCGCCATTCAACTGATCCGGCGTGCGATCAGCCCAAAACCGGAGAATATTTTTCAACTCTTCCGCCAGTTCCGCTTTATAAACATTCAATTTCTCAGTCGGCTCCGCCATTAGCTTTTGTTAATTTTCAATTTTATAATGTCGATTTAACATTTATACATCCCGCAGAAACCTTTCCATGCATCTTTATTTTTCGGTTCAGGATCTTGAACTTAAAACCCCACGATTGCCGTCGATAATTTTATTAAGGGTGTTTACCGACGATGCCGAACGCAGCCCATCTGCAGGCGTATTCATCACGTAATCCAGCAGCTTCTCAACAGTACTCGTAGCCACATGCATGCGCGTATCTGAAGAAGCGTAGTAGATATAAACAGTATCATCGTCATCTTTTATCCAGCCGTTACAGAACACCACGTTTGATACATCGCCTATGCGCTCCTCTCCCTCTGGCGCCAAAAAATAACCTGCTGGTTTGTATAAAACCCTGGTCAGGTCATCCAGATCGGTCAAAAACATATACAACACATAACGCAGCCCGGCAGCCGTATTGCGTACGCCATGGGCCAGGTGCAGCCAGCCTTTTTCGGTTTTTATCGGCGTAGGCCCCTGGCCATTTTTGGCTTCATAAACGGTGTGGTAATTTTTATTGTCGATGATGGTTTCGTGCTCCACATAAGCATTTTCCATTGATTCTGTTAATCCAAAGCCTATGCCGCCACCCTTGCCGGCGCTAATAAAGCCGTCCTGCGGGCGGGTGTAAAGCGCGTATTTACCCTCCACAAATTCCGGGTGCAACACCACGTTGCGCTGCTGCGGCGAGTTGGTTACCAGGTCGGGCAAACGTTCCCATTTCACCAGGTCCTTAGTGCGGGCAATGCCGCAAGCCGCTATCGCCATGGATTGGTCATAAGCCGGGGCTTCAGGGTCGCGGCGCTCGGTGCAAAACAGGCCGTAGATCCAGCAATCTTCGTGCGCGGTGAGGCGCATGTCATATACATTGGTATCGGGTTCGCCGGTCTCGGGCATTTCAACAGGGTAATCCCAAAAGGTGAAATTGTTGATGCCGTCGGGGCTTTCGGCCACTGCAAAAAACGATTTCCGGTCGGCACCTTCCACCCTGGCTACCATTAAATATTTCCCGTCCAGCTTTATTGCGCCGGCATTAAAGGTGGCATTGATGCCGAAACGCTCCATCAGCCAGGGATTGGTGTCCTGATCGAGGTCATACCTCCAGTATAACGGGGTATGTGCAGCCGTTAATACCGGGTATATATAACGATCGAAAACGCCGTTGCCCAGGCCCGCTATCTCATTGCGGCGACTGATTAGCTGTCGTTGTTCTTGCTGTAGTTGTTGCAAACGTTTTTCAAATAGGGTAGTCATATCTTCTTTTTAATGGGGCGTATGCGATACGCCCTTACCGTGGGTTGATTAGGTTGATTAAGTTATACCTGTAAAACTCAATCGACTCATTCAACCTAATCAACTCATTAGTATTCCTTCAACCTGTTCCACCAGGTTTTCTTTAATATCACTATTACAATCGCCAATATACCTACGGTAACCAGCAGCGGCATTTTTTGCTGTAGCACAAGGTACATGGGTAATATAGTTAGGCAGCATTGTGCTATCGTGCCGATAACGACGTTGAACATGTTGATCTTAAAATTCCGGTTCGGCTGGAAGGTGGCGTCGTCGGCTAAAACAGCTTGTTTAACCGGCTCCCAAAAACCCCATGGGCGAACGTTTGAATAAAATGATTTTAAAACGGCCATCTCGGTTGGCGGCGCAGCGTATGAACCGAACACCGATCCGGCGATCGACACCCCAAAAAGAGCGGGGAACCAATCTAATAATTTAGATGACCTGAGATATTCCGGGAAAAGTGGAATGTGTTGATGAAGACCCAAATAAACTTTGTGCCAAAAAGGGCTTGTCACAGCAATTTCTGAATCGACAAACCATGAAAGGGTAGCTAATATTAATGCGAAAATAATACCAGCCAGCATTCCCCAAAAAAAGCCCTTTGCGTTAAACCTCCACCAATGCCATTTCAATACGTTCGATGCGATATAGCCACCATAAAGCGCTGAAACGATAATTTGGAGCATCGTATTAACGTCTTTGATAAAAAATCCTAGAACGACGCCTACCACAACAACTACTATCCCCGCCAGGTAATTCATCCCAATCGTTCGCCTCGTGGATGCCTTCGGGTTTACATATTTAAGGTATATGTCGTTAACAATATAGGCCTGGGCCGCGTTCATCGTACCGCTGAAGGTGCTCATAAATGCGCCCAGCAAGCCGGCTAATAGCAAACCTACCAGACCGACAGGTAAAAAGTTGTTGATCACCGCCGGTAGAATTCGTTCAAAATCAATTGCGCCCGTGGCGTCCTTTAAATTCATTTGATGATAGAATATCAAACCTAATGCGGTAAGGCTGATAATCAAAGTATAACGAATAGGCAGCAGGATGATGTTTACAAATCCGCTCATTTTGCTGGCTTCTTCGGGCGAGCGGGTCGACAGGATCTTTTGCATGTCGTAATTGGGTGCAGGGCCGGCCAAAGCGGCAAAGAACCCTTTGAAGGTCATCATCATAAAAAACAGACCGAACATACCGAAAAGGGAATAACCGTCACTTTGTATCTTGGTATTGGCTTCGGCAATGATATTAGACCAATTCAAATTAAGGTGCTTTCCAAAAAATGGGCTGAACCAACCGTTCGGCACATTAAGGTTATGGCTTTCTAATTGCCGGGCAGCAATAAAACCGATCCACACACACGCTACCGTCATGATGCAATACTTTACGATATCGCCCACAACAATACTGTGCATCCCACCCAAAATAGAATAAAACATAGCAAAAAGGGTAAAAATTACGCCATAAATATGGGGAACATATTCAGGTGCCACATTAAAAGGTATATAACCTTTTATCACATCCCAGGGCACAAATATTTCGATGAACTTACCCAGGCCAATAAAGCCATATGCCATAAAGCCAAGGCAACTTAAAAGTGCAAAAGCAATAACGACGATTTGCGAGGCGGTAACACCTGGCCCATTTTTCCCAAAGCGGGTTGCCAGCCATTCTGCACCAGTTGACGCGTTGGAGCGACGCAACCAACGGCTCAAATACATCATCAAAAACACCTGGTTAAATACCGGCCACAGCCAGGGTATCCAGATGCTTTTCATGCCGTACACAAAACAAAGGCTTACCATCCACATGGTGCCGCTGATATCAAACATATCCGAGGCATCGCTTAAGCCCAGCTTATACCAGGGCAGCGAACGCCCCCCCAAAAGATAACTATCCTTGTTTTGACGCGCCTTTTTGCGATACCACAGGCCGATAAAAATCGTGCTGAGCAGGTACAAAGCTATGATGGCAATATCAACGGGATTAAGCTTCATTCAATTTGAAGAGGTAACTATTTGATGATTTGAAGATTTGAAAATGGCTTTAAAATTGGGTTACGTAAAAATCGGTCTCTGCCATTTTAAATTATAATACTTTTTTAACTATTACTTTATTGTATTTAATCATCAAATTGGCAAATCATTAGATTTTCAAATCGGTTAGATAAAAACCCGGTTACCTGTATAGGTCTCCCTGAACTCTTTTGGGATACACATTTTCTTGCGTTTGAATATGCGGTTGAAGTTGGAGATGTTGTTGAATCCGCATTTATAGGCAATTTCGGCAACAGTTGTAGTAGAGTCGATCAGCATCCGCGATGCGTGGCCGAGGCGTATTTCGTTCAAACTATCGATAAAAGTTTTGCCGGTACGCTTTTTTATGAAGCGGCTGAACGAGGCTTCGGGCATGTTGGCAATGCGTGCCACCTCCGCAAGTGTTACCTGTTTGGTATAGTGGCTGTTCATATGCTCAAACACTTTCTCGATCCGCCGGCTGTTGTAATAAAACTTCTCGTTTGTAAAACTGGGATCGGACAGCGTCTTCATGTTCCTGGATGTCGAGAGGTCGTGCAGGATGGAAAGCAGCTCAAGCACAGAGTCGAAGCCGCTTTTTTTATCCAAAGCAAGCAAACGGTCCTTCAGCATCGTGACGGTTTCAGGCGCAAAGGATATTCCCCGCTGCGACCGCTCCAGCATGCCTTTTAAAAAGCTGAGCTGATTTCTTTTTAAAAATTTTTCGTCAAACAGATCTTTATGGAACTGGATGGTGACTTCGGTAATGGCCTCTTCCTGGCATTGGTGGGTAAACCACGCATGGTACAGGTTCGGCCCTACCAAAACCAATTCGAGATCGTCGATCACCTCTATGTGCCCACCAACTACCCGCTTGGCGCCTTTTGCATTCAATATCAGGTTAAGTTCATACTCATCATGATAATGGAGCGGAAAATCAAATTTCTTTTTAACCCTTGAAAAAATCGTAAAGCAATCGCTGGGTGTCAGCGGGGTAATTTCGCGCATTACATTGCTTGTCATCTTAAATAATTTAGTTATACAAAAAATTCAAAATAGTGATACGAATTTAACAAAAATAGTGAATAGACAGTGGTGAATGATGAGCGATCTATGAATTATTGGACTCAAGCTGCATACTCACAATTCCCAACTCACTCAATCAACTTTCACCGCAGCAACATCATCCACCAGCAAAGTACCCGATGCATTACCCATTGCCAGCAATAATTTAAAACTATAGGCCTTGTCGGGTATTCTAACCGTTTTTTTGTAAAGGGCCCAATCATTGCTGCCTGTTAACCTGGTGATATTGACGCTCTCATTCGGTATTTCCTTATCACTGACGTCCAGGAATACCACCGTGAAAATGGCGCCATCCCAGTCATTTTTTCCTTTAATCACGTTCGTGGTTTTTATCCACGAACTGAATTCCATATCCTGCGTTTTTTTAGGTACGCGGATGGTTTGATCAATGCCCACCCAGTTATCGGTATTATTGGTTACGATAGCGCAACTGTTTTTACCGCTCTTAAAATTCCAGGGTGTTTGCTGCGCACCACCATTATTATTCCAGCCAAAAAATTCATCCTCAAACCCACCGTTCAATACCAGGTTCTTTTGCGCAAATAAACTATTTGCGTTCAAAAGCATCAGTATGCAAATGGCAATGAGCGATCTTTTCATGTTTCGATCAATAAGCAGATCATTAAAAAAGCCACCACCGGGTTTTTGTTAGTCTTAAGTTTAAAGTCTTGAGTCGTGAGTCAAAAAAAAATCATTTGACCTGAGACTTATGACTTTAGACTACCGACTTTTCAAAACCGGCGATGGCTAAAATTTGATCAACTATTAAATAAACCGTGCATTAACTATTAAAGCATTTTGCAGGGAGCATCATTTTCGCAACGGTGCTTCCTTTGCTATTTCTTATTTTATAAACGCAACTTCATCAAAATACATCGTCTCGTCCACATCTCCACCCATCCCCTGCAGGAAGAACCCGAGGTTTGCGGAAGGCGACCCGGTAGACCAGAAAGCCAGGACGTTAGGATTAGTTGACTGCTGTGCAGGCGAAAGCGGTATTTTAAAGTAGGTCCAAACGCCCGGCGGAACAGTTATCAGCTGCGCTGTGTAGGCGTTTGCATTTTGAACCTGGTTATACCCTCCAACCATTTTATCGCCAACAAGTACCAGGGTATGTTGTGCTACTCCGCCTTTAACCCAGAAGGAAAGGTATTTATAAGCAGGGTCATAAGGCATGCTTGGGTACCAGTTTGCAAAACCTTCTATTTTCCATCCACCGGCAGGATAACTTGCTTCAAGCGAAGTGGTTTGCCCGGCAGCATGCGGATTACCCGACTGAACACCTGACGGACCCGACCATGAGTTGTCGCCCCAGGCGTTTTGGAAACTACCTTTGTAAAAAATGGTGTACGCATTGTCAAGGTCGTCAAATACTGCGGTTGATGCAGTTTGGGCACCGGTATTTGCCCCGGATGTATACGTAAACAACAATGTCGATTCCGTAACATTGGTGCTCGCCGGGAATTTAAGTACCAGGGTGCTATCGTTTTGTGAAGCGATAGTTAACGACTCGTTGGATGCCCTGAGTTTTACCGATGACACAGACGCAAAGCCTTTGCCATTAAGGGTTATTTGCGAGTTTGAATAAAAGTCAAAGTCGGACAGGGATACAATGGTTGGCGGCGGAGGCAATACAGTAAATTTATAAGTTACTGTGCCATGCAGCGTGGTAACCACGATATCATTGGACTGCGGCTGCACATAAGGAATGCTGGTTGGAATGGTAAAAATGATAGAGTTGTCCGAAATAAGGGCACGGTTAAAATAAACAGTAACACCGTTTATGGTCAGCTTTGTAGCGCTGCCCAGGTTTGTTCCGTTCAGCACATAAATATTCCCCAAATTGCCGGTAACCGTTGTTGAATCGAAGGCGGCAATTGTCTGGTGTGTCATGTTGACAAAAGTGTCAACCGTAAGAACACCGGTGGAACTGTAGGTACTGGTAAGCTGCGTAACAGTATCTGTTTTTACCTTACTTAACGTTTTTACCGAAGACACTGTTGGCGCGCCGGTACCCGGTGTAAAGCCCAAACTGTTATACTTTTTACAGGAGGCCATACCAAATACTACCAACGCCGGTAGTATCCAGTAATAAATTTTTGAAAGTTGAATTTCCTTTTTCATATAAAATGTTTTTTAAATTATTTAAACGGATATGGTACCGGCGCCTGTATCAGGTTTGGATCGGTTGTCGATTCAGAAACAGGCACAGGGAAGAAAAAGTTTGCATCAACCGGTGTTAGATGCTGGGAATAAATTACCGGATTATTATTAGCGGTATTGCTGTAAGTACCCCTTTCCTGCTGGCTGATGATAGCAATAGCAGTTGGGTGAGCTGTCGGATTTGTTGCCGATCCGGCAGGCTTGTAACCATCCAGGCGGCACAGGTCGAACCAATAATCCTGTTCCAATGCAAACTCGAGGCGCCTTTCCAGCAGCAGATCGCTGTATTTGAAGGATGTAACGGTCGGCACACCAACTCTTTGCCTAACCGCATTAAAGTTGGCTACGGCTTCGGCATTGGCTGTTGACGCAGTAAGCGGGATACCGGTACCGGGATTTACTCCGGATGCTTGTCCAAGGATCGCTTCAGCATCGATCAGCAGTATGTCAGAATATCGCTCGATATAAGTATTGTCGCCCGCTGCCTGTGCTGCGCTTTTACCGCCGTTATCGGCCGGCGTGCCTACTACGTATTTTTTTGCAGCTGAATTCATATTCTGCGCACTGCCGTTTGCCGGGAACCTATAGCCGCCGGCTGCACCATCCAGGTCGGGATAAAAGCTGCCCGGAACCATAATGGTTGAATGCCGGCGGATGGTGTCGCCGCCCTCGGCCTTAAAAGCATTTTGCAAGTCAATTGTAGGACCGAATACCGAGTAGCCGTCGCCGGTACCGGTGATACTGCTGTTATATGCCCAGGATGCCTGTATGGAATTGCCATAGTCATAGCCTCCGGTCGAGATCCATTGCATAGCTAATATGCTTTCCTTATTATTATTGTTAGCTGTTTTAAAAAGGTCCTCGTAAGTCGGCAAAAGCGAAAATTCGCCGCTGTTGATCACCTTCTCGGCTTCTTTTTGCGCATCTGCATAATCCTGCATATAAAGGTAAACTTTTGCCAGCATTGCTGATGCCGAGCCGCTGTCGCCATGGCCGGTATGGGCCGTGCCTGCTGAACAGTTTGCTTCTGCAAACTTCAGGTCCCTTACTATTAGGGTGTAAACGTCAGAGATAGGATTGGTAGGCACTGTTTGAAAATTCTTAATGTCGTTAAGCGGATTTTCAACAATCGGCACATTCCCAAAAACGCGCACCAGGTAAAAATAGGCTACTCCACGCATTAAATGAGCCTCGCCCAACGCGTTATTTACAATAGGCTGTGCCACACCAGGAATTGTAGCCTGCATGTTGTTTATTAATCCGTTGCATTGCGCCACTACAGTAAAAGGCGAATCCCATGCAGCAAGTATTTCGGGGTTGGCATTTGGCGCCGACCAATTGAAAAAAGCGTTAACATCTGACGAATAGGTAAAACCGTTACCGCTCGATAATTCAGTAATCGCCCATCCCACTTTATTGTTCCATCCAAACCATAGCGAGCCGTACAATCCATTTGTAGCTGCCTGTACCTGGGCAGTAGTTTTATAATAGTTACCTACAGTAACCTGGGCTTCAGGCGGACGGTTAAAAAAGTCTTTTTTGCAACCGGTAGCAGCCAGCATACTTGCCATCGCCGCCATGCCTGTAATATATTTTATATGTCTTTTCATCTCAAATTTCAATTAAAATTTTTAAAACTGTGCGTTAACCCCGAACGTAAACACGCGCGGCGACGGATATCTTCCCATGTCAATATTCATCAGAAGCGGGTTTTGGTTAAACGAGCCTATTTCAGGATCAAGACCGGGATACTTGGTAATAACAAACAGGTTTTGCCCGCTTACGTATACTTTTAAATTGCTCATGGCCACATATTTTGCCCAGCGTGCCGGCAAATTGTAACCCAATCGCACGTTTTGTAAGCGAAGGAAGGATGCACTTTCCAACCACCTGTCAGACATGATCACATTAGGGTTTCCGAGCCCGCCGCGTGGAGCAGGAATGTTCGAGTTTGGATTTTGTGGAGTCCAAAAGTTTGCTGTGGAAGCTAATTGGTTTTGATATAAGCCGGATAAGCCCGCTGTTTGAACTTCAAGTGCATCCAGTATTTTACCACCATATGAACCGTAGAAGAAGAATGACAGGTCAAAATCCTTGTAACTAAAAGTATTAGTAACACCATAAGTAAAATCAGGATTAGGGCTTCCAAGCGGCACCTGGTCGTTTTCGTCAACCTTACCGTCATTATTGGTGTCCTGGTATTGCAAGTCTCCCAGCCAAATGGTATTGCCCTGTTGACTGCTAACTACCTGCGGCGAAGTGCCCGTAACATTTTGCGGGTGGGTTGACAGGTATTGCAATTGTGCTTGTGTTTTTACAACACCCTGTACCTTATATCCATAAAACTCGCCTATGGGTTGGCCAACTATCGTCCGGGTAGCCGGCAGGGTAATAAAAGCGGTACCAACGGATTCATTAATAGCCGGGGCGCCGTTTAAGGAGGTTACAGTATTTGAATAGTGTGAAAATGTTACCGTGGTGCTCCATTTAAAATCTTTGTTCTGGATATTCCGGCTGTTGATGGTAAATTCAAAACCTTTGTTTTCAATATTACCGGCATTTATATAAGGCGGTTGAATTCCTCCGGGGTTATCTCCATATTCATTAGGTCCGCCTAAAAGGAAATTCGGCAAAGGCTGCGGGAAAAGGAAATTTTTATTGGTCTTGTCGTAAGCATCGAAGGCTATATCGATCCGGTTAAGCAGGGTTAAATCAAGGCCAACGTTTTTTTGAATAGAAGTTTGCCAGGTAAGGTTTGGATTGGCAACGTTATTTATTAAAAAGCCTGTACCAAAAGCGGTAGGCACCCCTTTAAGCGATGCACCGTATACATATTGGGGAACATTGGAGTTACCCGTTGTACCGTAACCTAACCTGATCTTAATATTATCAGCAAAGGTTTTTACACCCGACATAAACGATTCTTCAGACAACCGCCATGATACCGCAACGCCCGGGAAATAACCCACTTGTTTAAGGGGATTGGGGTTGAAATTAGAACTTTGGTCACGACGTATATTGGCAGTTATACTATACCTATTATCATAGGTATAAATGATCCGGGCCAGGTATGATTCCATTGACACGTCGCCTTTGCCTTCACCAACAGCAGAGCCGACAGCGTTTGCCAGCCCTATGCTTTGTACATTATTACCGGCAGGAAAACCTACGCCTGAAAGTGGAATGTAATCATAAGTCGATTCCCATACCTCGCGGCCGGCCAGGGCAGTCACATTGTGTTTTCCCCATATGTGCGAATAGTTAAGGTATTCTTTCCAGCTCCAATAGTCACTGCTGGTAGCAACACGGTTTAGTGTAGCATTGTCGTTGTGAAACGTGTGAGTGAGATCGGTTTCGCCGGCTGCTCCATATTCATAAGTTGGATTGAAGGTTTGGCCGTTAGCCCAGTTGAAATCTCCGTCAAGTTCGGAATGTAAGGATAAGTCTTTAAAAAACTTGATATCGGCGTACACGTTACCGTTTACCTCGCTCCGAACCAAAGTATTAGTGACATTCAGAGCCTGCTGAACGGGGTTGGGACCGCCCTGAAATTGACCGTTGACATATTCCGGCGCGGCATATGTGCCATCGGCATTATAAACCGGCTGATCCGGCGCCGCCAGCAATGCATTATAAATGATACCGGTGTTACTGCCCAGGCCAACATTTTCATCACTCCGGCTCGCGCCAAAAACAGTACCGAATTTTAGCCAGTCCTTTGCCTGTGTGTTTACCACACCGCGTAACGAATAACGGTCAAAGTTGTAGCCTAAAATTGTACCGTCCTGCTTAAAATAGCCGGCCGAAATATTATAATCGGATTTATCTGTACCACCGGATACCCCCAGGGAATGGCTTTGTTCCGCAGCGGTCCTGAAAATTGCGTCCTGCCAGTTAGTACCGGGACCTAACGCACTGGGGTTTGCAAAGTCAACCCTCGGCTGTACGCCAAAGGAAACCGCAAGCCGGTTTTCCAAAGCCGCGTATTGCTGCAGATTATCCACCTTTAAAAATTTGCCCTGCTGCTGCAGGCCTGCATAGCCATCATATGTAACCTTTGCCGTTCCGGCTTTTCCGCGTTTCGTAGTAATAATGATAACGCCATACGCGCCCCTGCTGCCATAAATGGCGCTTGCCGAAGCATCTTTTAATATGTCTATCGATTCAATATCATTGGGGTTTAGCATTGAAAGCGGGCTCACCGTGGTTTCCATATTACTGGATCCCGGGCTGTTTAGCTGCGCCCCTCCGCTGTACCCGCCGGAGGCATTACCGCTCACTTCAACACCATCAATAACATATAAGGGCTCGCTCTGCCCAAAATTGGTTATACCGCGTATGTGAACGGAGGTTGCGCTGCCCGGCTCGCCGGAGTTTTGCGTTACGGTTATACCGGCGGCCTTACCCTGCAGCAACTGGTCAACAGATGGCATCGGGATGTCCTGGATATCCTTCGCGCTAACTGATGAAATGGCGCCGTTCACGTCACCCTTCTTCTGCGAACCGTAACCGATGTTGGTTATGGTAACCTCGTTTAATGCCGTAGATGATAAAGCCAGGCTAACATTAATAGTTGTTTTGCCGTTTATGTTAACCTCAAGGGGCTGCATGCCGATAAAAGTGAACACCAAAGTTTTGCTTCCGTCAGCCACCTGGATGGTGTACTTACCGTTTATGTCGGTAACTGCTGACGTTTTTGTGCCTTTAACAGTAACTGTAGCACCCGGCAGTGTGACTCCTTTGTCGTCGCTTACCGTACCTTTGATCACTGTTCCCTGGGTTTGCGCGTAAACCTGCGCGCAAATGAAGAGGGTGATAAACAGTGATACTATTCGTAGAATTTTTCCCATAATGATTAGTTAGTTGAATAGTAATTGATTTGAGTTTATTGTTGTTTAATTGATTTGCTGGTTGTTAAAAAATTCCAAACCCGGTTTTAAGTCAAAAGTCTTAAGTCGCAAGTCTGTAGTCAGGTTTCGTAGAAAAGAAGGCTATACACTTAAATCCAGGCATGAGTTTATAGCCAGATTGGGTTCATTACCGGCTTGAGACTCAAGCAAAGGACTTAAGACTTTTGCCTTAAGACTGCGTTGACGAAAAACTAAAAACGATTTACTTAGGTTTATTGCGGGGTTGACCGGTCTCGCACCGGTTGCCCATAATTCATTATCGCAGTGGTAAAATTATATGCAATAAAAAGCCTTGTTGTGGATAAATAGGGGCACAAATGTCAACCTGCATTAACCTATTGATTATAAGCATATTAAATCATATTGTGTCAGATTTACACAACTAAAAACAGGGCAATATTGACAAATGTGCACCTGCCGTTGAAGGGAATACTTTTTAAAGTGCAATTATAGTACTATAGATTCCGAACATTAAAGCCGGAAATTCACCAATGATTGAGGGTGTTTTTGATAGGACTTGCTCTGGTGTGAATTATTACGGGACGAGTTTTGTAGCCGCAACTTACGGTTACCTGTCGTCGGGCCTGACAGTTGTTTTACAAGTAAAATAAAACCTTCCGGCTACGTATGTGGTGTCCAGTTTGTCTCTGAGTTTTCGCACGTAATACTTAACAGAGGTATAAGTCGCAAAGCCGGTCAGTTGCTGACCAGGTTTCATTGTCGGCTTTTGATTGAGTATGAGTGTCTGGTATTTGCTGCTAACCTCGGCGCGGTCTGAAAATGCAGTATCATTTGGGTCGGTTTTAAAAAACGATCCCCCGGCCTTCTCTTCAAAATAGACCAACTCGAATTTGTTTTTATCGATCTTAATGGAATATCCAAATCCGCCAAAAAATCCCGCCGCCATTTGTACAAATAACATATCATGATTTAAAAAGCATTGGCACTGCATAGGCAAACCGGTTTTATATACACTGTCGCGGTTGTCAGGCTTGCCATTTACATCGTAATTTATAAACACCCGGCTTCTATTGTTTCGAAACTGTTCGTGGAGGGCTAGAATGGCCCCGTATCAATTGCTTTTAGGGGGAGGCCTGAATCTACCAAATAGCCATACTTCTCTATATGATGGCCGGATGACGACAAAACACTATCCATCATCCTCTCGTGAATATTATATTTTAAAAAATCATTCAGATGAGGTATGGCGCCAATGTCGTAAGCTGAATTATATTTTTGCGTATCCTGGTGAGTTTTACTGCCTGTGCAGGATATTAGAAATAGCAAGGCACAAAAAAAGCTTAGATAACGTTTATCCATAAACAAATGTATTTAAAAAAAGACGCTCTGTTTTTTGGTAGCTTAACCGAATGAGCGCGCGCGCTGCGATGGTTACTCCGCCATCACCTCTTCGTTCATGCTTTCCAGGTACTTTGAAGGAATGGTGTTGTACTCAGTCTTAAAGGTTTTAACAAAGTACTTCTGGCTTTTGAAGCCAACTTTGTGGCATATCTGGGAAATGGTAAGGTGCCCGGTCTCCAGCAACTGTACGGCGCGCTTCAGGCGCATAGACCGCACCAGCTCATTCGGGGTTTTGCCGGTCATCGCCAGTATCTTTTTGTACAGGGTGTAACGGCTCACAAATACCTCGTTGCTCAACTCTTCCACAGAAAAATTGGGGTTTGATATGTTGTTATCGATCAGCACCAACACTTTTTTGATAAATAACTCATCCGGAGAATCCACAGCTACCTCTGTAGGCGTAACGTCAACCTGTTTTTGGTAGGTTTTACGCATGTGTTCCTGCTGGCTCAGGATATTCCTGATCTTCGACTGCAATATTTCGAAGTTAAACGGCTTGGTCAGGTAATCGCTCGCACCTGTTTCCAGCCCTTTTAATTGCTGGTCTTCGCCGGTTAGGGCGGTGAGCAGGATCACAGGGATATGGGAGGTGCGTTTATCACTCTTTATTTTCAGGCAAAGGTCGTTACCGTTCATTTCGGGCATGCTAATGTCGCTCACCACCAGGTTGGGGTGCTGGGCCAGGGCTTTCTGCCAGCCCTTTTTACCGTTTTCAGCCTCGATGATGTTAAACGAGGCCTTTAAGTTATCCTTTATATAGAACCTGAAATCGTCATTGTCTTCAACAAGCAGCACGGTAGGTTTTTTACCATCCTTATTGTCTTTATAGGCACCATTTCTGGAGGCAGTATCTTCCGGGAAAAAGTCGGAGGAATGATCAAGCAACAGATCGGCATCGGTAAAAATATTCTGGTTTACCGCTCTGACCGGCAGGAGCACCGTGAAACAGCTGCCCTCGTTAAATTCGCTTTCAACATAAATTTCGCCCTGGTGCAGTTTAACAAACTCCTTGGTGATAGACAACCCTATACCGCTGCCCTGGTTCAGCATTGAGCCGGGTAAATCATTTTGAATAAAGGGCTCAAATATTCGCTCCTGCTTATCTTTGGCGATGCCTATGCCGGTATCGATCACCCTGATCTCTAAAAACTTATGATCGATGTCCTTTTCGATCAAATTGAGCAATACACTCACCTGGCCGCCTTCGTGGGTAAACTTATAAGCATTTGAAAGCAGGTTGAACACGATGCGCTCGATCTTATCATGATCAAACCCGGTGTAAAACGACTCGGTTTCCGAATCAAAAATAAATTTGATGTCCTTTTGATCAGCTATATCACTAAAGTTGTACGACAGGTCCTTTATAAAAGCAATGATGTCGCCGTTTCTTTCGTGAAGCTTTAACTCCTGGTACTCCATTTTCCTGAAATCAAGCAGTTGGTTAACCAGGTTCAGCAGGCGTTTGGCGTTCCGGTTCACCAATAGCAGTTGCCGTTGTATATCGGGTTCGCCGATTTGCTTCAGTATTTTATCCACCGGGGCCATGATCAACGACAAAGGCGTACGGAACTCATGACTGACGTTGGTAAAGAATTTGATCTTCATCAAATCGAGCTCGTGCATGCGGTGTGCTTCTTCGCGTTCCTTTTCAATCGAAAATTGTGCCTTCAGTTTTTCAATACCCCTGCGGCGCAGGAAAAGCAGCGATCCCACGATCAAAAGCGTGTAAAGGATATAGGCCCAGGCCGTTTTCCAGAATGGCGGAAGGATCTTTATGTTTAGCGTTAGTGTACTATCATTCCAATTTTCGTTGCTTGTCGCCCTTACCTTAAACACGTAATCACCCGGATCAAGGTTGGTGTAGGTGGCTTTCCTGATCTTATTGTCTGCATTTATCCAGCCCTTATCGAAGGGCTCCATCATATACTGGTATTTTACTTTATCAGGGTTAAAGTAATTGAGGGCAGCAAATTCAAGATCGAAAACGTTATCATCATATTTAAGCGTCAACGTATTTGAATTGGTGATGGATTGCGGCAAAATAATGCGCCCGTTAATTTTTTCGCCAACATCAACACTTTGGTTAAATACCTGGAAATTTGTAAAAACCAATTTCGGAACGGTTGTATTGGTATGCAGGTTGGACGGTTTGAAAAGGTTAAAACCATTGCCTCCACCAAACAGCAGCTCCCCTTCCCTGGTTTTGAGTGACGAATTTTCGGTGAACTCACGTCCCTGTAAACCTTCTGTTTCGTTATAATTTACAAAATGAAACTTAAGCCCGGCCCGGTTACGATCAACCACAATGTCCGATAAACCATTTGGTGTGCTTACCCAAACATTGTTCCTGTCATATTCCTGCATGTCGATAACCGTATTATCGGGCAAGCCATCCTGTTTATTGATATTGGTAAACTTCGCTGTTTTGTAGTCGAAGACGCTGATGCCTTCCCGCGTGCTTACCCAAATCAACCCATAACTATCCTGCATGATGTTATTGGTGTTATTGCTGATCAGGCTGTTAGAATTTTTTTCGTCGTGTATGTAATGTATAAACTTGCCTGTTTGGTGCTGCAGTACGTCTACACCGTACGATGTTACCACCCACAGGTTTTGATATTGATCAACCAATATCTTGCTTACGTAATTGGAGTGGATGGCATTGTCGCGTGCATTATAAACGTAACGGGTAAAGGCCTGTTTTTTACTGTCGAACAGGTTAAAACCGGCGGAAAGCGTGCCGACCAGCAAATGATGGGCAGCATCCTCAGTTATGGTGCACACCCGGTCTTCCGAAATACTCGTTGTGTCGGCGTCGTTGTGCTTATAGTGAACAAACCTTTTCCCGTCAAAACAATCCAGGCCGCCAAAGTAAGTGCCGACCCATAGTTTTTGGTCGTGATCAATGTAAAGGCATACGACAACGTTATTGGTTAGGCTGTTTGAGTTGCTGGCATCGTGCAGATAGGGTTTAAATGTTCCGGCTTTGCGGTCAAAATAAATCAATCCGCCGCCATTGGTCCCTATCCAGATATTCCCGGTCCTATCTTCAGCAAAACTGTTGATATCACTAAAGCTCAAGCTCCTGGGATCCGAAACCGGGTCCGACAGGTGGTGCGTATACAGCGGGAATTTAATAATACTTTCATGGTAATAACCCACGCCTTTTTTATAAGTGCCCACCCAGATAATGCCGGCGTTGTCTCTATATAATAGCGTAATACTGTTTTGCCCAACGGTTTTATCATCATCCTCGCGGTTTAGCAGGTATTGGATCTTAAAATCGTGCTTATTTAGCAGGTTGACACCGCCGTGATCGGTTGCTATCCAAACGCGATCTTTATCATCCTGTATCACACTCGAAACAACGTCGGTATTCAAATGAAATTGGTCGCTCCCTTTATCAATATGTTTAAAGGTGTTATTCCGCACATTTACATAGTAAACGCCTGCGGAATAGGTGGGCACGTAGGCCCAAACATCGTCCTGCCCGTCGATATAAATTTTGTAGGATGAGTTTAACTCCGGCGGCAGCTGGTTAAAAATGTGCGTGCTATAATTAACACGCAGGGTGGCCGGATCCATGCGCTCCAACTGCCCATTGCGATAGGCCAGCCAGATATTACCATGCGAATCCTGACCAAGGTCGGCAACGGTATTGGAGAATATGGAAGCGCGATCCGGCGCCGAGTGCACCAGGTGAATTGTTTTGTGCAGATGCGGATCGTATTTATACAAGCCCAATCGCAGGTGCAGGAACCAAAAGTTCCCTGAACGGTCCTTCCTGATGGCCGTGATAAACCTGTCAGGAATCGCTATCGACTTTAAATAAGCATCTATGTTATGGGCAAATTTTTCGGTAGCCGGATCATAAATATTGTACCCGTTGCGGGTTTCGATCCAAAGCTTATTGTCGGGACCTTCGCTGATGCTAACGATATAATCATCGTACAGGGAGGCTGTATCACTGGCCGAATGTTTAAAAATTTTAAATTTATATCCGTCGTACCGGTTAAGGCCCGAAAGGCTGCCGAACCACATAAAGCCTTTATTGTCCTTAAAAATACAGGTAACATCGTTGTGCGAGAGGCCGTTGCTGATATTAAGATGAGAGAACTGAAACTGGTTATTTTGCGCCCTTAACCCGGCGGCAAAACACAGCAACAGCATCATAAAGGTAAAAATTTTACATTTCATAAATGTACTTTTCGAGTCCCCACACACTTACTTACTTGAATAAAACTTAGGTTTGCACCGGTAAAGTTTTTTACTATTGGTCAAATTTAATTGAATACACTTAGTGTTTGACCAACCATGTCAGAATTGCCAACTTATCAATGATTCCCCTTAATTGATAAGAAAAAGAGAATTTAAATGTCTAATTAACATTTATTTTATAACAGAACGGGGTTATTATTAACCATTCTTCAAAAATAGATGCGATTAAGAAGTGTCGCGTAATACTATTTTTACAATTTTTGATCTGAAATTAACACAGTAATTGTCACAATCTTGTTTAAATCGATCAAAATCAAGAAAATAGACTCGCTACTTTATAATACTTTTATTTCAATTTTTAGATAAGTTTCCCGGCTTTATAAAATGTTTTAAAAAGTTAACTCGGTATTTTCATTTAACAATTAGTTTAAAATACGCCGCCGGCAAACATCCTGGTAAACATTGGGTTATTGGTTAACACCTTGATTTTAAATGGACGCAGTAAACGACAAGCCATCACAAGTTGAAAAAACACGTAAAAGTCCGCTAAAGCAGCGGGTGGGAACTTTTTTTGTTGATATTTATAAGATACATCTTTTTATTATCCGCTTTTTTAAGGAAGCTTTTTTGCCTCCTTATGAGCTTAAAGAAGTTGTAAGGCAATGTTATGAAGTGGGGGTACGTTCACTGCCCCTGATCAGCGTTACCGGGTTTATCGTCGGTTTTATATTTACCAAGCAATCGCGCCCGTCGCTTGCAACTTTCGGGGCTAATTCGTGGCTGCCGTCCCTGGTCTCTATCGCCATTATGCGCGCACTGGCGCCACTGGTTACAGCACTTATCGCGTCGGGGAAAGTGGGTTCGAGCATTGGCGCGGAAATAGGTTCCATGCGGGTAACCGAGCAGATCGATGCAATGGAAGTGTCGGGCACCAATCCGTTTAAGTTTTTGGTATGCACACGCGTTTTGGCAACTACTCTTGTTATTCCCATATTGGCAACTTACGCTGCCTACATCGGCCTGCTGGGCGGTTACTTAAACATCAGCGTTAACGAAGGTACCAGCTATACTGCCTTTGTTGAGCAATTTTTCTCGCCGCTTGTTTTCCTGGATTTTACAGCGTCACTTATAAAATCCATTGTATTTGGATTTACCATAGGGATTGTTGGCTGTTACCAGGGTTATTTTGCAAAATCAGGCACTGAGGGTGTGGGTAAAGCCGCTAACGGTGCGGTAGTAACGGCTATGTTTTTGGTTTTTATTGAAGAAATTATAATCGTACAAATAACCGGCAATTTCCGGTAAGGGCCCATGCATAAGGACAAAACCAAAATAGACCACAAAAACGTGGTGATAAAGATAAGGGGGCTTGAAAAGGCTTTTGAAGATTACGCCGTATTGCGCGGGATAGACCTTGATCTTTACCAGGGAGAGAACCTGGTGGTTTTGGGCCGGTCGGGTTCGGGTAAGTCTGTGTTGATAAAACTGATATCGGGTTTGTTGAGGCCCGACAAGGGGTCCATTGAAGTGTTGGGGCTTGATGTATTGACATTAACCGAAAAACAGCTGCAGCAATTGAGAATAAGGATCGGTTTTTCGTTTCAAAGCAGCGCCTTATACGACAGTATGACCGTAAGGAAAAACCTGGAGTTTCCCCTTGTGCGAAATAAAAGAGACCTTACACGCGCCGAAATCGACAAATCGGTTGAAACTGTGCTGGATGCAGTTGGGTTGTCGCAAACCATAAACCAAATGCCGGCTGAGCTTTCCGGTGGGCAGCGTAAACGTATTGGTATAGCGCGAACGTTGATATTAAACCCAGAGATCATGCTATATGATGAACCCACCGCCGGCCTGGACCCGATCACCTGCATCGAGATCAACGAACTGATCAACGAGGTACAGCAACGGTACAATACTTCGTCGATCATTATCACACACGACCTTACTTGTGCAAAGATGACGGGCGACCGGATATCCATGTTGCTGGAAGGAAAATTTCAGCGGACGGGCAGTTTTGACGAGGTGTTTGATACCAAAGACGAAAGAATAAAACCATTTTTTGATTATAACTTTATACAATAGCTATACAACAGCAACATGGATTTAAAGGAAAACAGGCGGGCGGTAATCGTCGGCATTTTTTTGGCGGTAGGCGTCGTCATTTTTATGGTGGGCGTTTTTACCCTTGGCGGCCAGCAAAAAAGCTTTGCAAAGGCTGTCTCAGTGAGCGCGGTATTTGACGATGTGTCCGGGCTTAAAAAAGGGAATGATATCTGGTTCTCCGGGGTGAAGGTGGGTACTATAAGCGAGGTTAAGTTTATCGGGATTCAGCGGGTAAACGTGGTAATGCGCATCGACGAAAAGATAAAAGGGTTTATACATACCGATGCCAGCGCGAAGATCGGTTCGGACGGATTGATCGGGAACAAGATCGTTGTTATTGAAGGTGGATCTGCGGACGCACCGGCAATTGCGAATGGCACGGTTTTACAGGCAGAAACCGCCCTGTCGACCGATGACATGCTGAAAACCCTGCAAAAAAATAATGTGAATTTACTGGCAATCACCGCCGATTTTAAAACACTAAGCCACAATATATTGGCAGGCAAAGGCACGCTGGGCACCTTACTGGCCGACAGTTCCATGGGCATGCAATTACGTGCAACAATGCGCAACCTGCAAGCTACAACGGCAAAGGCGGCCCAACTGGCAGGGCAGCTCAACCAGTTTAGTGATAAGCTAAATACCAAAGGCGGCCTTACAGATAAACTGCTGACGGATACGGTTACCTTCAATCGTATTAAGGCTGCAGCCGCTCAATTTCAACAGGCGGCTACAAATGCCAATACGCTAACTGAAAACCTCAATAAAGCCAGCAACAAGTTAAACACTACGGATAATGCCCTGGGCATTTTGCTGAACGATCAAAAAGCGGCGGCAAAGGTTCAAACTACTTTGGATAATTTGCAGCAAAGTTCTGTTAAACTGAACGAGGACCTGGAAGCGGCCCAGCATAACTTTTTGTTGAAGGGATATTTTAAAAAGAAAGCCAAAGCGAAGGCGGATAGTTTAAAGAAGATGTGATTAGAGGTTGGAGATTAGAGATTAGTTTTTGCAAAGTCAGTTTTTATTTGATTAAGGCCTGTTAAAGACTTCCGAAGTTTTCGAAACTTCGGAAGTCTTAGGGTAAAGTTCAAACCAAAAGCACAAATTACGCTGCGCTTTCAGGCCTTTCCGGTTTGGCTGCCGGTTTTTCCTTTGCTGCATCATTTGCGTTTTGCAGCTTCTTCAGCATTTCATTGCCGATGAGGGCATCTATCATGCCGTTGCCGCCGCCATCTTTTCCGCTTACCAGTATATCAGGTACTAATTTGATACCATTACTTGCAAGGGCTTCGGCTACACGTACAATTGCGTATTGCTCGGTACCCATGGCCATGGTTTTTTGCTTGGTTACTTCGGCTTCGGCCAAACCGATGGCTTTAATCTTGGTAGCTTCCGCTGTACCATTTACTTCGGTAGCGTTTGCATCGGCCTTGGCATTAACTGTTTTGGCTTCGGCGTCTGCTTTGGCGATCGTGATGCGCACTTCGGCATCTGCTTTGGCATTAATAGTTTTGGCTTCGGCTTCACCTTTTGAGGCAGCAACTTTCGAAGCGGCCATCTGGGTGTTTATTTCCACCTGGCGGGTTGATTTTACCACCTCGGGCTGCATATCGGCGCCGGCTTTGGCGCTTTCAAATTCCTTACGCTCAATTTGGGCCGTGCGCTGCATTTCGTAAGTAACTTTTTCCTGTTCGGCCAGCTTACGGTCGGTCAGGGTTTTCATCAGGGCTGCGGGCGGCACAATATCGCCGATCAGCGTATCCACACCCACTACGTTATAATCATCCAGCACCTTGCTGATGTGCATTTTAGCATCATCCTGCCGCTGAATACGGTTCGCCAAAAATTCGATGACGTCACTTTTTTGCGCCGAGTTACGGAAATAGTTGGCAATAGTAGGCTCCAACACCTGCGAAACCAGGTTTTTCATGTTACCAAACCTTGCGATTACCTTTGGCGCTTCGTTGCGCGGAATATGGATGATCTGCGACACGTCGAGGTTAAACGTAAAACCGTCTGACGACCGCACGGTAATGGTACACAGGTTTTTGTCCAGTTCATGCGCTTCCGTCCGGCTATCGGCCCAGTTCAGCACGATGTTGGTGGTTGGCACTATTTCCACCGCGTGGGTGTAAATGTTCACCGGGTGCTTACCAGGATCAAGCGGCTGGTCCCAAACGCCTTTTTCATTCCGTTTAACAATGTTGCCATGCTTAAAGCTGTCGCCAGTGGTGTCTTTGCCTTCCGGGCCAACAAAGGAGTTTACCACCCCCACGTAACCGATGGGGATGTAGATCATATCCACCTGCTCCACCAACACAAACCAGGGGTTAAGGTAATACGTACCCGCCAGGATCACATCTTCCTGCAAGCCTTTCATACCGCCGGCGTTGATGAAGGCTATCGGGTCCTGGAAGTTTTTGTGTCCGGGTACCGATGTGCCAGCTATTTCCCCTTTTTCGAGCGGTTCGCCGTCGAGGGTGGTAATAATGCCCACTTTGTTTTCATGGATCTGGGTAATCGGTACCATTTCAATTTCAAACAAAAAGGTATTGATACGGTAACTGCCCGGTGTCAAAAATGCTGCCTGCGGGCCTTTCTGGCCTTTGTTATCCAAAAATGCGATGGCATCCTGGAATTTATCACAGTCCACCGGTTTACCCAGCACGCGGCCGGTATCCATGGAGGCACCATCCTTAGCCTTCACCAGCCCCAGCTTGTTTTGTTCAATAATGGTAAACGGTGCCATGGTGATACTGAACTGCCAGGGCCACATCGCCCAGTATAAACCCGGCGCCAGCGCCTTGGCTTGCATCCCTGCCTCGCCGTGGATGGCAATGATACGGCCATCGGGCAGCCGCTTTTCGCCGGTAAGGGCATACTTTTTAACCACTAAACCGATACGGTCATCCGGAACGATCACCATACCAAAAAACACGCGAAGTACAAATTTGTACATCAGCAAAACAACTACAACAGGCACAGCCCACCATAGTATTTCTACATAATTGTTCATTTTTTAGATTGAATTTATTTTTTTGATTTTTTAACGGAACCCTTAGGTGCGGGCCCTCACAAAAACTTACAGCATATTGCAGTAACCTGGCTGTATAGTGATAATAAGATACCAATGGGTTTAAATTGTTACGGCAAGATGTGAAAATATTTTTGGAGAAAAAGCTTCGGGCAAAAAAACTTCAAGAATTATTGGTTGAGATTTGTGATGAAGACATTAACGTGTATAGGTCCTCGTAGGTAGTACCGTGATTCGCGTACCGGGAGCACAATTTACAAATAGCATATCGGACTTTGGCGGCCTCAGTTCCGGATGGGCTCAAATTCCTTATTTTGCCATTCTGAAGTTCTTTGAATAAATAACAAAGCGTTAAAGACTGTTAAATTATTAATTTGACGCCAATGATACAGTACCTTGGTAGAAGAGAATGATAATGTCGTTCGCTAACCATACTGCCGAACAATATCATCGCGGCAATCACAGCGGCTACCAATTAATAAAAAATGAGAATAATAATAGTTTCATTGCTGACGCTTTGCCTGGTTAGTAATTATTGCAGTGCACAAACATCAAACAATCCGTCTCAAAAACAAGTAAAATTTTTCTTCCCGGGGGCAAAGTTGCCTGTAAACTATACTTACAACTACCCTGTTAAATTTAAGGAAGTGCGTATTAAAACAAAAGACAGCATCTTATTAAGTGGCATCCTGTTTCCTTCCGACTCGTCGAGAGGAGTTATTTTATACCTGCATGGCAATACGGGCGCATTGGATAAATGGGGTAATATTTCAAAAACTTATACCAGTCTCCATTATGATTTGTTTATGGTTGATTACAGAGGCTATGGCAAAAGTGGAGGTTCTATTCAAAATGAGGATCAACTGTACAGTGATGTACAGGATGCATATAATTATCTCAAGTCTATTTATGCCGAAAACAAGATCATTGTATTAGGCTATTCTATTGGAACCGGACCTGCGGCATATTTAGCGTCGGCAAATCATCCTAAGGAACTTATTTTGCAAGCGCCCTATTATAGCCTGCCGGATGCGATGCATCATTTAAGGCCATCTTTCGATACGACTAAAATTGCATTTCATTTCAATACCTATCAATTCTTAAAGCAAACTACCGTTCCGGTCGTTATTTTTCATGGAGATGAGGATAAAATGTTTTACTACGGGTCTTCAGAAAAACTGAAAGCCTTTTTTAAACCGGGAGATGAGTTAATTACTTTAAAAGGAGCGGGACATCCTTTTATGGACCAAAACCCGGTTTATTTATTTTCGCTAAAAAGAATTTTAAATTAAACAGTGACGCGAAACGCATGAACCCATGTTAAACATTGTTAATTAACAACTTAAAGCCTGTTTAACGTGGGAAACATCACCCAACCTTATTTCCATTGACTTGCAAATCGCACCAAATACCAGGCGACAAACTTCGGTGACAACCTGGTTAGCAAATAAAGCAACTTAGCATCCGGCCCTACGATGACGCGCATTTTTTTTCGCTGTATACCGCGGATAATAGTTTGCGCTGCTTTTTCCGGCGTGGTGATAAACGACGTTTCGACCAGTTCAATGGCTTTTTCATCGTCCCCGGCATAACGTGCGTTGCGGGCGATATTTGTTTTGATCCCTCCCGGATGCACAGAAGTAACGGTAACGCCTGTTTTAAGCATCCGTTCCTCGAGCGCTAATGATTCTGTGAACCCCCTGATCGCAAATTTGGTTGTACAATACGCGGCTTGATTTGGAAATCCGAGAATACCAAAAATACTGGATACGTTGACAAGGCTTGATTCCTGTTGTTTCCTTAAATGAGGCAAGAAGGCTAAGCTGCCATGCATCATTCCCCAAAGATTGATCCCGAGAATCCATTCATAATCTTCCGTGCTGACTTCTGAAGCCGTCAATTTGAAAATGGCCACACCTGCATTGTTGATCACCACATCCACTCGCCCGTAGTGCGCGATAACATCCGTGGCAAATTTGTAGAATGCCGTTTTATCAGCTACATCAAATGCCTGGTAAAAAACGTTCCCAGGCCCGCCAAGCAGGTCTACAGTTTCAAGCAAAACAGCTTCATTATTATCGTTGATCGCTAATTTTGCTCCCAATTTTTTAAATTCAAGCGCTAAAGCACGCCCAATACCCGACCCGGTACCCGTGATAACTACCACTTTGTCTTCAAAATTCTTCATGTTTTCATTTTTCGGGGCAATTGCTTCAAAAAGGCGTTAATAGGCTCGTAAACAGCCTCGGGATCGGTATACAATGTAAAATGATCACCTGGCACTTCAAGGAAAGGTTCCCGCGGAGGCCGGACAACCAGGTCGGCCCGGGCGTGGATCCTTAGATCAGGTTGTACTGTCAGTATTTCGGGTACGGGTGTAAGTATAAGTCGGAGTTGGTTGATGATATTCTGCTTGTTGCCATTGATCATGCGATCAAATATTTCTTCGTAAACCTGTTGGGATGGCTTACCCTTGTAGCCCTTTGACGAGAATAGCCATTTTATAAAACGATTGAAAAACAAACCGTTTCGCACCATCCAGTAGATAACTTTTACATTTTTGACTGGCTTAATTGGCCGGTCAGGATCTGTCCAGGAAGCGATTTGAACGATCGGGCTGCTGGTAAAATATTTAATATGCCACGCTATCCAGCCTCCCATGGAATGACCGATAATAACATCTTGTTCCGTTATGTTGTATTTTTCGACCAGGTTTTTCGCAAAAATCAAAACGTTCATCCCCGGGAGCGGCTGATCGCCTAGTAATTCCCAAACGTTTAAAAAAACATGTTCACCGGGTATAAAAGGAGCGATTTTACTAAAAATGGATTCATTTTCGCCGAAGCCATGGATGAATATTACCCTCATGTATTGGTTATTTGTAAGTTAGAATGCCATCATCCAGCGCACTTTTCTCAAACATCTTTTTGTCGTAAAAATAGTTTTGCTCAATCTTCCAGGGCTTTTTGTTGCCCATTTTTGGTAATTTATCCAAAACCCGAAGCACATAGCCTGGGTTAAAATCAAGAAATGGCCTTAACAGCAGGTCCGGGTCGTTTTGGACTGGCATGCATTGTTTATACCCGTGCTTAGCCATGTAATTAATGATCCGGCAGGTATACCGGCTTGTCATTTCGCATTTCAATGTCCATGAGGCATTGGTATAACCGGACGCAAAGGTCATATTCGGAATGCCCTCAACCATCACTCCTTTATAGACAACTTTTTTTGAAAAATCCACTTTCTCTCCATCCACCAGGAAGGGAACGTTATTAAAAAACTGGACGTTCAATCCCGTCGCCGTTACAATAATATCCGCCGCTATAAAGTCGCCTGAAACCAACTGAATACCATTCGTTGTGAATTTTTCAATATGATCCGTTACAACATCGGCTTTTTTATTTTTTATCGCTTTAAATAAGTCGCCATTCGGCACCACGCACAAACGCTGGTCCCAGGGGTTATAAGCGGGCGTAAAGTGTTTGTCAATGTCAAATCCCTCACCCATACGTCCTTCCATTGCTTTGCGCAGCACTTTTTTCATGGTTCCGGGAAACCGACGTGAAAAGCCGTAAGAAAACCGTTGCATAAGTATCATCCTAAAACGGTTTATTTTATAAGCGGTCTTTTTCGGTAACTTATTATTCAGCCAAACCGCTGTCTTGTCTACATCAGGTAAAGCCACCACATAAGTAGGGCTGCGCTGCAGCATGGTTACATGCTCCGCTTTTTGAGCCAAAACCGGGATCATCGTCATTGCGGTTGCACCACTGCCAATCACTACCACTTTCTTCCCGGTGTAATCCAGGGTTTCGTCCCACTTTTGGGGATGCACAATTGGCCCTTTAAAATTATCATAGCCAGCAAAAACAGGCGCATAGCCGTTTTCATAGCTGTAATAACCCGTACAAAGGGACAGGAACGAGCAAGTGTAAAGCTGGGGATCAATTGAGCCGGGCGTTATCACCATAAGCGACCACGTGGCAGTTTCGGACGACCATGAAGCGTTGATCAATTTATGTTGAAACCGGATATGCCGGTCAATACCTTCCTCTTTTACAGTTTCTTGCAAATAAGCAATAATGTCTTCACGTGGCGCGATGGCTTTAGGGTTTGTCCAAGGTTTAAAAGCAAACCCGAAGGTGTACATATCGGAATCAGAACGTATGCCCGGGTAACGAAACAGATCCCAGGTACCGCCGATGTTTTTGCGTGCTTCTAATATGGTGTAGGTTTTGCCGGGGCAGTCGGTTTGCAGGTAATGAGCAGCACTAATGCCCGATATGCCGGCGCCGATAATGATGGTATCGAAATGAATGGGGTCCATTTAAATTGGTTGTAACCACCGCGAATTTCTCGCAGCGGGCTTGCTGCCATAGGAAATTAAGCCTTACTTTTATGTTTTTTAGAATATTCGCTTAAAAGAATGAAATATAGGTATTTATTCAATAATACAGTAAAGTATTGAACTGTGACAAAGCCAATTCAAAACGCCGGATTTAATATCATTGAGGAGGATAAAGTTTTCGCGCTGATAATTTCTGTGGATGATGAATTAAAAGAAGATTTTGACAACTACCTTTTTGATGAATACAACGACGATCTGTCATCTAGGCTCGTTTATATTGATATTGCGCAAATTGCCTTGTTTATTGTTAACAAAATTCAGTTGAAGCAGGATGACTTTGTAAAGGATTTATTTATAAAGGTGGAGCAAATTCTTTCGGATTGTGATGAAAAAGTGGATGAACTGATAGTGGTGGGATTGTTTGAAAGCATACAAAATATCGGTGGCGGGCGTAAAATTGATTATTACCGCGGATTTGATAAATGGCTGCTCCCGATTTCAAAAATGAAATGGGATAATTTGATTGATATGTGGGAGGGAACAAATTGGCGGGAGCGAACGTAATGCTCCTATTTTGTCGCCGCGGGGTCTCTCGCAGATTTAGGTTTCCCACAAAATATTTTTGTCAAAAACGTGCTTCACAGATTCGTCATGGCGAGGAACGAAGCCACCTCTACGCAGGACATTCAACGAAACGTTATGCAATAATGCCCGGCGTGCGGCTGACAGGTAACCCGGATATAACAGTACCGATGATTAGCATGTGTAGCGATTGCTTCGTTCCTCGCAAAGACGGTCTGGTGGGTTTTGTGGTTTAACTCGTGTTACGAACACACGAAATATCAGGAACATGCTCCGACTTCGGCGCTTTCGGATCCCCAAGCACGGACCGCAGGATCCTCTGCGAGAGATCCTGCGGGGACAGTGGAGACTGTGGCTTTACTTTTCCAAACTCTTCACATTATCATTCGGATTCCTATCCACCAATTTACTATACGGATCAATCCCCGCAAAGTCCGGTTTACCCTGTACAACTATATTAAAAGTATGCTCGCCGGCGGTTAGCTTATACTTTTTGAGGTACAATTGATTGGTTTGCCTGCGGCCGGTTTTGTCCGTGCTTTCGGCGGCAAATATGCCGATATCAATATAGTCGTTCATTTTTGTTGCGGGCACATCATTGCCTTTGTTGTCGATATAAACCTTTCCGACATTCACCTTCAGCGTCACTTTATATTCGTTTTTACTGCCTGTCGGCACGGCTGTTATATCCAGCGCTTTATTTTCGTAAAGGGTGATCTTTTGCCAGCTGTCGGTTAAATAATATTGCAGCGAATCGGGTGTGTGTTTTTGAAGGTAGCGGAACAGATCATTCGTTCCGGCAAAGGGGCCGTCTTTCTTAAACGCATAGGCTTTTTCAAAATCGCGCAGGGCCGAATTCAGGGTATCCTCCCCTACCAGGTCGCGCAGGCCGTACATTACCACGCCCGTTTTGCCGCCATATTGAAACCATGCATTGCTGGCTGTAGTGATCAGGGGGTGCTCTTTGTCGTCCGTGCGGGTACGAATGAACAGGTAAGGCCAAAGCTGATCCTGCAGGATGTGCTTCATGTTATTCTTTCCATATTTGCGTTCGGCCATCACCAATGCACTATACCTGGCCAGTCCTTCAGGAATATCCAGACAGCCGGCCGTGGTGTTCGGTGCTACCTGGTAACGCCACCACTGCTGGGCAAGCATCTCTGTTGTGGAGAAGTAGACATAATCATCCTGGTTGGGCCTAACGAAATCGGCATTAAAGCAATGATTTTCCATATAGGTATCCAGCGTGGTAAGCGATCCCTGCCACGGCCCGTAAACCGATGTTTCCGCCAGCCGGATATCATTAAAAGGATAATCACCGAAAGCGCTCGAGAAATATTGCAGGCCGTCTTTATAAGCAGCCATCAACCGTCCCAGGTCAGCGCTGTGCTGCGGGTGATGATAAATATTAATATTCACTTTGTGGCCATTTGCTAAAGTAATGCTGTCTTTCAGGTCGGCATACCGTGCTGAAATTATACCAAACGGGCTGTACATACCGGGCTGGTTTTGCACATAGTGAAAATAGCTGCGGCCGTTTTGTTGCCATTGTTTTTGCAAAATACCCGGTGCAATAGCCGTTTGCCCGTTTTCGGTACTTACGGTAATGTCGGTAGTCAACAGATCGGAAGCGCGGCCCGCCTTTAGGGTACGGATAGCGACGGGATCATTTTGTGCCGGGTCCTCATCATTTTTTGGTGGTAATCCGCTAGTTTTCCTTACATACGGGCTGCCCACCTCGTCGTCATCATCATACCCCAGCCCTGGCAGTCCACCCGAAAACATGGTGCCATTGCGCAGGTTATTGGTTGCATAGGCGCCGTTTTGGAAACCCTTATAGGTTACGGAAGAATTAACCTCAATCACGGCTGAATCGCCCGGCGCCAGCGGCCGGGGGAATTGGTACAGCCTGAATTCCGCCGTGTCCATCGCCGGCCGGAAAAAACTCAGGAACGCACGCTTGTAAAGCAATGGATAGGTGAATGGCATCGGCTTGCCGTCTTCCTTTAAGGTATAGTCGGTCAGATCGTCGCCGTCGAGCAGCAGTTTGGATATCGGCACGCTGTTTTTATTCACAACGGTAACAAAAGCCTTTGTATACGCTGCCTGCCTGTCGGGAAAAAGATCAGCATACATTTTAACTTTAGTGATCTTGGGCAGAGGCAAGGCGTCATAGCGCTTCAGCGTTTTTTCGTAAATGATGGCCCGGTCGGTCCCTTCTGTCTTCATCAACCATTCGTTCAGGTAGCTAACGTTGTAATAAAGATAACCGCCGACCGCCAGGAAGCACAATAGAACAGCGGCTGTAAATAATTTGGTCCTTCTGTCAAACCGTTCGGCCACCAATTGAAGCCGTTCTTTAAAAGACGAAGTAACGCCACGATAGAAAAAAAGCGCAGCAATGATGATCAGCAGGCCTGCATCCAGCAGCCAGTAAAAGTTAAACCAGTAAACCGGTTTGGCCATGTGGCCGATCCCGTCCATATCCGACAAGGCAAACCCTGGCGTATAGGAGTACAACAACAGGTTATAGTCGAATATCCCTGACAACCTTAAAAAGAAGATGGCTACCCATATAAAAACTGCTATACCGTGTGCCACGAATTTATTGTTGATGACCACATGCACCACATAGGCAAACACCACCATCTCCAGCAGGCGGGGCATAATAACAGTAAAAATGACCGTGAAATACATAGGGAAATTGAACTGATGAAAACCCTTTGCTATTTGAACAGGCACCCCGAGGATCAGCGGCACAAACGACAGGCAAGCACCCAGAAATAGCATCGCCAGCAGCTTTGACCCGTTGAGCACCCAGTTGGGCGGTGGCAACGAGTCATTAATAAAAGCATAGCGGGTGCTTTGATCGCGATGCAGGGTTTCGCCGGTATAAAACACGATGACGAAGAAGACAAAGAACAGGAAGGCATCATTAAATATATTGAGCAGCGTTACTGTCCGCGGGTAATCGGCCACGCCGTTATTACCCGAACCCAGCCAAAACACAAAACTCAGGAAAATAAGTCCGCAAGAGAGGATGATCCAGAAATAGTTGTCGCGGGCGATGTTTCTGAGTTCGAGTTTGATAAGATCGTACAGTGTGCTCCGGTTATAAGATCCGCCGAAACTGATACTGGCAGTTTTTATTTTGGTTTGACGATCCTTTGAAACTACCTCGTCGATGGAGGCTTTGTCCCGTTTACCGGCAAAGAATTTTTCGAAGCTAAAGGTGAAATAAGTGTAAGCCAATGCCAGCAATCCCACACCGGTCCAAATGATCCGGTTCAAAAGGAACACGCCGGTTATGGGCAGCAGGGTGGTGTTTTGCTGGATAGTAGAAGAGTTGTTGGTGAGAAATCGGATGGCGTTAAGGCCAAACGGATCGGCAAGGGTGATCACCGTAAAATTTGTGGTAGTCTGAAAGAAGAACACCGACAAAAAGTACCCCATGAAAAGCACGATACCCCCAGTATAGATCACTTTTACATTCCGGGTAACGGCAACCAGCCCAAAGAACAGGCACGATGTAAAAATGAGGTTCGGAAGCGCAATAGTTACATATGAATACAGGTAATAGATCAAATTATTGGGGCCGTACCTGCTTGCATCGCGCCAACCCATTGCCGGGCCCAGTTTACTGCCGATGAAAATACCAAACAGGATGGAACTGCTGATAAAAATCATACAAACGAATGAACCTAAAAACCGGCCCCAGAAGTACCCAGGCTTGGTGATGGGATAAGTTAAATAGTAATCGCGGGTGTTATACTCAATGTCGCGATAAAGGGGCGTACCCATGATCGTTGATGAGATGAGCATCATCATCATGGTCATGCCCGAGCACCACATGGCGATGAGGTAAGGCGAATTATAATGCTCTTTATCGCCCGCCGGCAGTGATCCGGTGGCAAAACTGCCGATGGTAAATGCCAGTGCAGCAGCAAAGTAAAGGTATATCGCGGGCCTGCGGACCCTGTTTTGGATCTCGAACAGAAATATTTTAAGGAACATTTTGGTGGTTTTTTAGTGGTTATTGCATCATTCTAAATTTGCATCCGGGTGGCCTCACCCAAACCCTCTCCAAAGGAGAGGGCTTAAAAAAATCCCGTCTTTAGCCCCTCTCCTTTGGAGAGGGGTTGGGGTGAGGCCTAAAGTGTATTTACATCTACACGCGTGGCTATATTGCTAAAATATACGTCTTCCAGGTTGGGCGCAGCCGGTTCAAATCCGTTGCCCGGTGCGGTTTCCCGCAGCACCCGGATATGCAGCTGTCCCGCTTTGAGCTGGGTTGAAATAACGTTATAATCATCCTTGTAAAACCCGATCTCAGTTTTATTGATCGCCTTGCTGAAAATTTTGCCGTTCATTTCAGCTACGGCAGTTTCGGGGTCACCGGCGTAAAGCACCTCCCCCTGGCAAATAATGGCAAAGTTGGAGCAAAGGGTGCTCACGTCTTCCACAATATGGGTCGATAGGATAACAATGGTATTCTCGCCCAACTGGCTTAACAGGTTGTAAAAGCGATTTCGTTCGGCCGGGTCGAGGCCGGCGGTGGGCTCATCAACGATGATCAGTTTTGGGTCGCCGATCAGCGCCTGGGCAATGCCGAAACGTTGTTTCATCCCGCCTGAATAAGTGCCGAGGTGCTTTTTGCGATCTTTTAGCAGGTTAACATTTTCCAGCAGGCTCAACACCAAATCCTTTCGTTCACCTTTATTGCCTACGCCTTTCAGCTGGGCAATATGATCAAGCATCCGTTCGGCCGAAATTTTGGGATACACGCCAAACTCCTGGGGTAAATAGCCAAGCAGTTGGCGCACTTTGGTTTTCTCTTTCAGCACATCAAGGTCGTCCAGAAAGATGCTGCCCTTATCGGCTTCCTGCAGGGTAGCTATCGTTCGCATCAGTGATGATTTACCAGCGCCGTTTGGCCCCAGCAGGCCGAACATACCATTGGTGAGCGTAAGCGAAACATCTTTAAGCGCCGCAACGCCATTCGCATAAGTTTTGGAGAGGGATTCTATAACTAATTTCATTTCGAAAGTAATTTAAAAGGTTATTTTTTGATGATATTTTGTGTTGCACCGGTTACGATCAGCCTTGCGCTGTCGGCTAACCGGTAAGTTAAATTTTGTATTTGGTTGCACTCTAATTTAAGCTGGCTTTTGTTCATAATGTCCAGGTCAACGGTGCCAATCCGGTTGTCATTTAATATGGTCATGTTCGATCGGCTTTTATCGCCGATGCCCATTACAATTTTCAAAGATTTGATGTTGTTATTTTTCAAAATAACTGTGCTTGCATGTGTCTCGTTGATCACCAGGCTGTCGGAATCAAAGCCTTTAATGATGGACGGCCGCCAGGCAAAGTCCTGGCTGGCAAGGGTATCGGTTACCGGCTTACCGTTATTTGTATATTTTGAATCAGAATTAAACTTAAACAGGTGCGGGCAAGTGATGATCAACACATAAGTTGACCTCGGGTTGTAATAATGGTAGTCAAACGCGGATGCAATGTGCAGAGTATGCGCAGTCTGACTAATCTTTACAAATCCTGCGGCTGTTGGGTCCAACTGTATGTTGAAAGGTCCCTGCCGAACAATGACGTTGGCGGTGGTAGCGGCGCTGAGATCGATCTCGTCAAAATTTTCAAAATTCACCGTGTTAAATCCGGCGAACGGTTTTTTATAGGAGCCGGACAGGAAAGCCTCGCGGATCATCAGGTCGTAATACACCAAAGCAACCAAAACCAGGCAAGCGCCGCCTATCAAAATTTTAATACTTGTCTTCATCTTTGTTGTCGTCGGTTAGTGTGCCGTAGTTTTCATTCTTAAAATCTTCAAATTTCTTTGCGATCTCGGGGATGGAGATATCCAGCAGGTACATTTCCTTAAATAGCTGCGGCAGGTTTTGCTGCATAAAGTTTTCGCGGCGCAGCTGCTTTACCCGGTCATAGCCCTCAGGCGCCACAAAAAGGCCCAGACCTCGCTTATTGTACACAATCTGTTGGTTTTGCAGGTATTCGTAGCTTCGCATCACGGTGTTTGGGTTAACCTCCAGCTCAACCGCCAGGTCGCGCACCGAGGGAATTTTTTGCTCAGCAGGCCATTTGTGTATCAATATATTATCGCACACAAAAGCTGCTATTTGCAGGTATATCGCTTCGTTGTCTTTAAATTCCATGGCCTTATACCTGTTTTTCCTTTATCCTGAAATAAGCTGCGGTCCACAAAAGAACGGATATGATGATCATCAGCCAATACACCGCCAGATCATACCTGGTGATCATGTCGATACCATAATCGTTATGGTTTTGCACAAAGTTGACGTTGCTGAAGGGTACCGCCGGGCGTACACTGCGGCCCAATAACCCCCCCAGGAAGAATGTGTTGAAGATAACCAGAACTGCTACCGTTATAAAAAACACAAACCCGGTTTTTATAAAATGAAGTTTGTTAAAATAGATGGCGCCGAATAGGGTAAAGCTGTTCGCAAAAGTGAATGGGAAAAACAAAAAGACGGCCGGCTTCGAAAAAATATTAAACACTTCGTCATTGTGAGATGCCCAGTGCCGCATATGCATAAAGAAGTACAAAGCCAGGTAAAACGCACCAATAAAGATGATGGAAAACAGCAGGTAGGACCACACCCATCCTACCAAAAATTTCTCGAAATTAGAAGCAGGCAGGGTCAACGAGGAAATGGCTTTCTTTTTGTCGCCAAAATCAGCAAAAACTGTGCTGGTAAAAATGGAGCCTGCCAAAATATAAATGGCTGAAAAAATTACGGCTTGTGCGTTTAGATCTAAAGGTTCATCAATAATGTAAACCATAAAGCTACCGCCAAGCAAAAGTACACCGATCAAAACCGCCAGCGCCATCAGGTACGTTTTATAATGTTCGGCGGTATGTTTTATAAACAGCCGGGTAAAACGATGTATATTAAATACGTTGTCCATATCAGTTTTCCAAAAGGGTTTCAACCAATAGCTTGTTGCCATTGGTTATTGCATTAAAAAATAGTTCCAGGTCGATCTTGCTGAATTTTCCGCTGGTGTTTTTAAGGATGGCGCTTACGCCGCGCACATTCTCCTCTTCGTAAAGTACAGGCAGGCCTTCTGTAGAGGCGTAGTTGCCAAATACCACCTTTTCCGATATTTCATCTACGGTTTTGTTCACCACAATTTCGCGGTCATGCAGCACCAGTATGGTATCGATCAGGCTGTCCAAATCGCGCACCTGGTGGGTGGAGATGACAATACACCTGTCTTCAGTTAATGCCGAAGCGATCAGCTTGCGGAATTGCACTTTCGAAGGGATATCCAGACCGTTGGTAGGCTCGTCCATGATCAGCACACCTGTGTTGGTGGCCAGGCCGAAGGCGATCATCGCCTTTTTTTGCTGACCGAAGGATAATTTATCCATCACGCCATCCAGGTCGACATCCAGTACTTTTAAGTAGTGGTAAAAATCACTTTTGCTGAATTTGGGATAGAAAATAGCAGTATTGCCTACAAATTGAGCCGGCGTTAGTGCCGGAACATAAATTTCTTCAGGAATGAAATAAATATCCTCCAAAACCGCTACCGGCCTGCCGGAAACATTAACAGCGTTATAGAAGCATCCACCCTTTTGCGGAAAAGCCAGGCCGATCATGTTTTTTAACAGGGTTGACTTGCCCGCGCCGTTCTTTCCCAGCAAACCGTAAATATGGCCGTTATCCAGTTTAAGGTTTAAATCCTGAAACAGCAGCGGTTTGCGCGGGTAAGCAAAACTGAGGGCTTTAATTTCCATCATAGTGTATTAGTATAATAGTACACTACAAAGGTAATACAATAGAAATGGCATTTGCAAATTTATTTTTAGCCCCAGCGATATTTGTCGTAGTTTCGAATAAACCGAATCGATATGGAGAAAATATTATTGATAGTCTTGCTTTTTACAATACCCACCTATTTAAAGGCACAGGACTTTCCAATTGGAGATTCAAAAGATGAAATTAGGGGATTGGGAAAGACGTTTAAGCCACCTTTTCAACTTACACCTATATCAGAAAGCGACACTTGCGACGTGTTTAAATTTGTCGACTTCTTCGAGGAAAAGTGTTACTATAGAAACAATATTTGTTACCGGGTTAAAACTATTGTTTTATCTAAATCATTAACTGCGATGGAAAGCTGGCTCGAACTGACACGATCCATGTTAGGTGGTATTTACTATAAAAAGGTGAATGATAGCGTTTGGACTGATAAAAATGAAACGGAAAAAATAGAATTGTTTATGTCTGGCAATAAATACGAATTTGTTTTGGACTGCAATGCAATCGGCACTCCAAAGAAATATGATCATAAAGGTGAACTCCTTTCGTGGCAGTTCAACGGACCTGTAGAAAAAATATGGTCACCCGGACATGGCACCATTAACGTAATCGTCGCAAGTAACGAATATAGTCTTTATGATTATGAAACGTTCACCGACTATCGAACACAGATTCATGAGGCAGACAGCACATCGCATTTCGAATATTCTTCAATTATTGAAAAGGGGGATATATTGGTAAAAAATAAAGGCGATCTGGATATAAAATTGATAAAAGCAAAAACTGGGAGACAAATCATTTTCAAATGCGTCTCTTGTAAATAACAAACAAACCTTTTTGTTACTACAGGGTCCCTCGAAGAGTACTCTGCTGAGACTGATTAAACCTTGCGGAAACAGGAATCAAAATGTTAACCCATAAATTTTTAATTATCTGATTATCAGATATATAACTTAGGTTAACATTAAAATATGTTAAGTTGTGTTAACCCCTTTTTTGGGTTAATGCCCAGCACTGGAGCCCAGCGAAAACGGGCAAGTAGAGCTGTCCGGATCATTTACACATGTCCTTTCAAAAACTTATCGAGATCATGCAGGTCAAAATCGCGCCAGACAACCTTACCTGTGCTGTCTAACAAAATAAAAGTTGGGAAGGATTTGATGCCCAGTTCATTAACGCGGAAATTATTTTCCTCCAGGTATTGGGGCCAGGTGAGGCCGTGTTCTTTTACGCGTCGCTGCCAGATGGGCACGTTGGCGGTTTCATCTACGGAGATGCTAATGATGTCGAAACCTTTGTCCTTATAGGCGCTGTATAATTGCTTTAACTCTGGAATGGTATCCAAACAGGGGCGGCATCGTGCAAACCAATAATCTATCAAAATATATTTTGCCTTAGGCAGTTCGAGTTTGGCGGCAGCAAGGTTTAAATCTTTAAGCGCAACGCTAGGGAACTTTTCATTTTCCTTCAGCATGGCGTTTTCAAAATCTTCGTTCAACAGCTTCCATACTTTTTTACTCTTTAGCTTTGGCGAAAACCGCCCCAAAATTTCCTTTCGCAAGGCCGATTGCCCATTAAAGCTAAAGCGCTCGATGAGCTTCCACAGCGCGACATAAGAGTCGGGGTATTTATTGATGTAGCCGAGAAGTAAAGTATCCGCCCTCCTGCCGCTATCAAAAAAAAGCGTTGCTGCCTCGTTTGATTTACAGTTACGGGGAACGCCGGCCGTCATAAACGGGATGAATTTATTTTGATATTCCTGCGCGGTGGCGTTATTGATGTCCGAGCAACCTTCTTCGTCGTAGGTGGTTTTGATAGCAGTAGTGGAAGGATCGATAAAATAATCACCGGTGCGCCAGGCCAGGATATTCCGGTCGCTTTTAAAGATAATGCTGTATAGTTGGGGGTAAGTGACCCGATTGGGTAAAGTGAATTTGTTACCCGCTAACGGCGCTGAAAGTTCCGGCTGCTCATAGTATTTAGCGTTAATTTCGGTCGGCCGGAAATAGATTGAATCGTTTATAACAGGTTTGCCGATAATCTCGCCTGATATCACCTGTTGCGCCCTGCAAATAGTACTTACCAAAACCAATCCAAAAAAAATTATCCATTTATTCATAGCGAAACAGGCCGGCCATCGCAGGCTTTTGGTAAATGTACCGATTAACGAATTAGTGCTGTAGGTTAATCTCAAAATTGATTAACTTTCCACTTTATAAACCACCTTGCCATGTTCATTATCGAAAATTATTCCACGGCGGTAGCCTGCTGTGTTATTACCATGCTGTGCTGGGGTTCCTGGGCTAATACCCAAAAATTGGCTGCAGGCACCTGGCGTTTCGAGTTATTTTACTGGGATTACGTGTTCGGCATATTATTATTCTCGCTCATCCTGGCTTTTACACTTGGCAGCAGTGGCGCCGGCGGACGGTCGTTTTTGGAAGACATCAAACAGGCAGACGGGCACAATATTGGTTCGGCCATCATCGGGGGTATCATCTTCAATGCAGCCAATATTCTGCTGGTGGCCGCGATAGCTATTGCGGGGATGGCCGTGGCCTTCCCGGTGGGGATTGGGCTGGCATTGGTTATTGGCGTAGTGGTAAATTATTTGGCTAACCCAAAAGGCAGTGAAGGTATGCTGGCCGGGGGTGTGCTGCTGATTGTTGTAGCGATACTGCTCAATGCGTATGCGTACCGCCGGATGCAATCGGCCGGTAAACAAGCTTCAGGAAAGGGCCTGGCTTTGGCCGTAGTGGCGGGTGTGCTGATGGGTTTCTTTTATAAATACGTTGCGGCGAGCATGTTCAGCAACTTTGATGTACCCGAACCGGGTAAACTTAGCCCTTACACTGCAGTGGTCATTTTCAGCGTTGGTATCTTGCTGAGCAACCTGGCTTTTAATACCGCTTTAATGAAACGGCCCTTCGTGGGCACGCCGGTATCTTTCGGCGCCTATTTTAAAGGCGGCTTTAAAAACCATATCACCGGGATTTTGGGAGGATCGATTTGGTGCCTGGGGATGTCGTTCAGCATTATAGCATCCGGCAAGGCAGGCCCGGCTATATCCTATGGACTAGGGCAAGGGGCCACTGTAATTGCGGCTTTATGGGGTATTTTTATTTGGAAAGAATTTAAAAGTGCGCCAAAAGGGACCAACGGAATATTGAATTTAATGCTGCTGTTTTACGTGGTGGGATTGGGGTTGATTGTTTATGCTGGTATAACCCCCTAACCCCCTGAAGAGGGAATAAAAACCCGCGATTTAAGGATCAAACTTGTATTTAATATCTAACATCTGCCATATAACGAAAATATTTTTAGCCGAAACATCAGTGGCAGCTTCTTTCGGACTTTCGGACTTTACTGACTTTCGGACTTATCTATGAAACCATACATTCTCGTTATCGGCAGTTCAAACACCGACATGGTCGTCAAAGCCGACCGTTTACCAGCTCCCGGCGAAACCATTTTAGGCGGCACCTTTTTGATGACCGCCGGTGGCAAAGGCGCGAACCAGGCCGTTGCAGCCGCACGACTTGGTGGTGAGGTGGTTTTTATTGTGAAAGTAGGCGACGACATTTTTGGAAAACAGGCCGTGCAATCATTTAATGATGAAGGCATTGATACCAGCCATATCATCACCGATCCGGTGAACCTATCAGGTGTGGCCTTAATTACAGTTGACGCAAAAGCCGAAAATTGTATCGTTGTTGCTTCCGGCGCCAACGCCAATCTCACGCCCGGCGATCTTTACACGGCTGAGGAAAAAATAAAAAATGCTTCGCTGATATTGATGCAGCTGGAGATCCCATTGGAAACGGTGGAATATGTGGCCGGATTAGCCGCCGAAAATAACGTGAAGCTGATCTTAAACCCCGCGCCAGCTTGTGCGCTTTCGGATGAGTTACTGAGCAAAGTGTCTATCATCACCCCAAATCAAAAAGAAACTGAAATGCTGACGGGCATGCAGATCGTTGATAAAGAAAGTGCTGAGCGGGCCGCTGAATTACTTGCCGAAAAAGGCATTGAAACAGTGATCATTACCCTCGGAGTAAACGGCGCGCTGGTTTTCCATGGAAGTCATTTTGATTGGGTGGCTGCGCCGGTGGTTAGCGCTGTTGATACTACCGCCGCGGGTGACGTGTTTAACGGTGCGCTGGCGGTGGCAATTGCTGAGGGGGAAAACCTGGAAAATGCAGTTATGTTCGCCAATAAGGCAGCTGCGTTGTCGGTAACAAAGATGGGGGCGCAGGCCTCTGCGCCAACGAGGCAGGAGGTTGAAAGTTTTAGTTAAATTTACATTTATGAAAAAGTTTGGCATTTTTTCCAATGGCCCTGCGGGTTGGGTTCCCCTCTTGAGAGGGGCGAGGGGTGTGTCTCTACCGCGCTGGAAGGAAAAAAGAAATGATGCCAGAGGTTCAAACTTGCCGCCCGCCTTTATAACACACCCCTCCTCCCCTCTCAAGAGGGGAATCGCACGGCCCCCGGCTTTTAAGACCGCTTCCCGTGTTTTTTTAGTCACCTTTGACTCAAATTTAATTCCATGAGAAGATTGATTTTATTCCTGCTGATGACCAGCCCAATTGTTTTGAACGCCGGCGGCTCCGACCCGGTTAAATTTTACGGCCCCATCGTTCCCAATAAAATTGCCGATCAATATACCTCCGCTTATTACCAAAACATCGGCGGCTACCTGGGCTACCGGCTTGACATTAATTTGGAAAAAAGGCTGCTAAAAATCGATTCGGGTATACTGTTATCCGGATTTAAACACCGGCCGGGTGCGCAAACGTGGATCGGCGAGCATGTGGGTAAATTCCTGTTCTCGGCGTCAAAAACTTACGCCTATAGTCATGATGAGCGGATAAAACACCTGATGGACGATATGGTACGCAAATACATCGCCTGCCAGATGCCCGACGGTTATATGGGTACCTATTTGTATAAAGACCGCTGGAAAGACTGGGATGTTTGGGCGCATAAGTATTGCATTATCGGCCTGCTGAATTATTATTCGGTTACCGGGTATAAACCGGCGCTGGAAACCGCTAAACGTGCTGCCGACCTGATTTGCCGCACCTTTGGCGATCAACCCGGTAAGCGCGACCTGATGGTGGCCGGCGAGCATAACGGCCTGGCTCCGGGCAGTATACTGGAACCGATGGTCGACCTGTACCGCTATACCGGCGACCCAAAGTACCTGGCATTTTGCAAATACATTTTGCGCGCCTTTGAACAAAAAGACGGTCCGAAGATCGTGGGAGGGTTGGAGAAATATGGCGATGTTACCAAAGTGGGTGATGCAAAAGCTTACGAAATGCTATCGTGCTTTTTGGGCATCTTGAAGTATTACAAGCTGACCGGCGACGAGAAATATCTCACCCTTTTACAAACTGCCTGGACGGATATCAGCCAGCACCGGTTATACATCACCGGGACCGCCAGCGATCATGAAGTGTTTATGCCCACTGGCGACCTGAAAGCAGGCAACGATAACGACATGGGCGAAGGCTGCGTAACCGTAACCTGGATACAATTTAACCTGTCCATGCTGCAAACCACCGGCTATCCGAAATATGCAACCGAGATGGAACGCTCGGTTTATAATCACCTGCTTGCTGCCGAAAACCCGCAAACCGGCTGCGTAAGTTATTACACCGCCCTGCAAGGTGCCAAGCCCTACCGCTGCGACCAGGGTTACTCCTGCTGCCTGTCCAGTGTGCCGAGAGGTATCTCGCTGATACCGGAGATGATCGGCGGTAAAATAAATGGCATCTTTTCGGTTTTGATGTATGAGAATGGGGAAGCGACGACCGATATTAAGGCGGATGATCAAGCAACAGTTCTTTTGAAAGTAAAATCGACAACAAAATTCCCGGCGGACGGGCAGGTTGATTTTGAAATAGAACCTTCAAAAGCCGCAAGTTTTACCTTAAAATTCAGGGTGCCCGAGTGGTCGGCTAATTTTACGGCCACGGTTGGCAACAAAAGTTACCAGGAGACCGCGGGCAGGTTGCTGGCGATCAGCCGGAAATGGAGCCCCGGCGACCATATAAAAATAACCTTCGATATGCCGGTACAGGTTTTGTCCGGCAGCAAATCGTATCCAAATTCTGTCGCCATAAAAAGGGGGCCACAGGTTTTGGCGATAGATAAAAGCCTGAATAAAGAAATTGCCGGCCTAAATGCGGTGAACTTTGCAAAAGGTAATAACCTGGTTGCTGCCAATAGTGCCTTACCCGCAGATTGGGACTGGAAAGAAGCTTTTTATGCCAATATGAAGGTGAATAATATTGACGAACAGGTAGTACTGGTACCTTTTTCAGAAGCCGGGCAAAAAAGCGGCGATGTGGAGGTTTGGATAAACCGTTAAACAGTTTCCGGCCCGTAGAGACGCAATATTTTGCGTCTCGGACCTAATATGATCGCGACTTTACCGGTAAACGCAACCGCGCCGTTTCGAGGCTGTCTCAAAAGTCAGTATGCTCATGTTATGAAGAAATAAAATTTGCCCTCAGTGTTCTCCGTGCTTTCTCTGCGTACCTCTGTGGTTAAATTTTTACCACGGAGATACACGGAGAAGTCGCAGAGAGCCACGGAGTTGTTTATTTGTCCAAATATTAATTGAATGATCTGCGTTTTGAGACAGCCTCTACGAAATCTATTATTAAACACCGGGATATTTCCCATAAATTTGATAACCAATTAAATAACCATGAAATTCTCCGCGTTTGTTATTGCCGTATTTTTGCTAACGGTGCTTTATGGCTGTTTAAAGAAAGCTTTACCGGGGCCCGATACCAAGACAACTCAGCCTGCGCAAACTTTTACTTTCACCCCGTCCAAAAACCCGGTAACAACGCCCGTAACCGGCAAATGGCGCTGGGTGTCAACCTACGCTTCGGAAGGGGGGCTTTTTACGCCTGCAAGTACGCACTCGGTACGGTATCTTGAATTTGATACAGACTCCACCGTGCGCGAAATAAGTAATGATACGCTGATGCAGCACGAAAACTACACTTATATCAATACTTATACATTTATGGATGGGACAATTACGCCTGGGCTTTTCATGGGTCAAACCACCTTTCAGGCTTTCATCAAAAATGATACCCTGAATTTCAACCTGATTGAAATAGACCCGTCGTATGGCAAATACGTTCCGGCTAATTAGCTGGTTCAGCCATTACAATTGATTTTGTTTTCGCTAACAGGAAATTCTTAATTGCTATCTACATCAACTTTGCAACTTCGAAATGCATGCCATCCTGCTTCGAAAAATGGCCTCCCCAATAAAAGCCATTGGCGTTTGCAATAGCAACCAATTCACGGGTACTGCCTTTTTGCCCAACAAGCGCAGGCTCGTCACCAAACTCATTCCAGGCAACATTGATATCGAAAGCTGAACCAAATGAGTGATTGCTGAGTGTAGTTTGACTTCCCCTCACAAATCTTGCATCGAAGGAGCCGTCCCAACTGCGTACAAAATGAAGCAGCCCGGCGGTTTCCCAGTCGGCCCATAATTTGATTAACTGATTAGCACCTAATTTATGGAACTGCATAGATGATTCGCCGTTTACCTTCCGTAGTTGGGGGACGGCGACATCTATTATGTTATCCGTTTCCCAATCATTTGTAATCCTGATGTTTTCCGGGTCGTCCGCGAGCGGGTCGGGAACAAAAGTAAAAGCACCAAAAATAGCCTGCCTGGCATTATTGCTTACCAATGGCGGAAAACCGGGTTTAGGGGGCCAATCAGGACTATCCATCCCCTGGCGCTGGTCTAAAATATCCGACAGGCCCAAAGGCATGGCCACATCATAATTGTTGCTGTCAACAACGCCGTTTTCGGCAAGGTTGTTATCGGCCTGGAATTGTTTTGTTGCGGCCAGCGTGTGCTGGCCAAACTGTCCGTCGGCAATATCATTGAGCAAGTTTTGGCTAATCAAGAAAAGCTGCCAGTTTTCAACGTCGAATCCGACGCTATTAAGTTCAATGGTTGAAGGCATAGTGTTAAGGCTAAAGGGTCAAAAATTATTTAATTGATAAAGGCAATCCTAACGGTTAAGGCTATCTGCCTGTAAATAAGCATCTAAATTTAATCAAATAATTTTATCGCGTGTATATTTCAACCAATAAAAGTTCAATTTCGGCGGCAGGTTACCCCATTTAAACGATAAATTGCTCAATTTAACTCCAGCGTAACCACTGATTTCGCGGGCAAAGTCACCACTAATTTACCTGCCTCATTTTTAGCTCCGGCAAAATCTTTTAAGGCCAGTTTGTTTGGTTGATCAAAAGTATTTACATCGGTAATATTTCCCGACGTTAATATTTGCCCGGTTACTTTTGTCCACTTAACGTTACCCAAAGCAGTGCTGATAGTGATATTGTTATGCAGGTCAAGATTAACCAGCGAGATATGCACTTTGCCCGAAGCATCCTGCGAAGCGGAAACGTTTACTGCCGGGAGCTTTTTACCATCGACTGTATAATCGGGTGCAGCGAATTGTACCGGCAAATATTTGGCGTCCTGGTGCACTTTGTACATGTCAAAAATATGATAGGTTGGTGTCAGCAGCATTTTTTCTTTATCCGTCAGGATCAATGATTGCAGCACATTGATGGTTTGGGCCAGTGCCGCACCGCGCACCCGGTCGCAATGGTTATTAAAAATATTGAGGTTGGTAGCGGCGATCAGGGCATCGCGCAGGCTGTTTTGCTGGTATAAAAAGCCGGGGTTGGTGCCGGGCTCCACGTCGGTCCAAACCCCCCATTCATCCACCACAAGTGCCACATGTTTTTGCGGATCGTATTTATCCATAATGGCGGCGTGTTTGGTCACTAACTCTTCCATTTTAAGGCAGCGCTCCATCGTGGCAAAATATTCGCTCTCGCTAAATTTGGTGGCCGAGCCTTTGTGCCCCCAGTCGCCGGTAGGGACGGTATAATAATGCAGCGAAATGCCCCACATGTCCCAGTTGGGTATATTTTTCATGATCACTTCCGTCCAGTTATAGTCATCGGAGTTGGGGCCGCTGGCTATCTTTTTTAACGGCGCACCGGGGTAGTTTTTAGCAAAGGAGGCGTAGCGCTTAAACTGGTCGCTGTAAAATTCAGGCGTCATGTTGCCGCCGCAGCCCCAGCTTTCATTGCCTATACCCCAAAAAGTAACTTTATAGGGGTCGGCATGGCCGTTTTGCCGGCGCATCTCCGCAACGCTGCTGCTGCTGTTGGAGTTACAATACTCAATCCACTTCGACATTTCTTCAACCGTGCCGCTGCCCACGTTGGCGGCAATATAGGGCTCGCAGCCCAGCAGGCTGCAAAGCTCCAAAAACTCATGTGTGCCAAAGCTGTTATCTTCCGTCACCCCGCCCCAGTTGGTGTTCACCATACGTGGCCTTTGGGCCGAGGGGCCAATACCGTCGCGCCAGTGGTATTCATCCGCAAAGCAGCCGCCGGGCCAGCGCAGGCTGGGAATTTTTATCTTTTTCAGCGCATTAACTATATCCAGGCGGATACGGTCCTGCTTTTCAACCGGCAAGTTTTTATCAACCCAAAAACCGCCGTAAATGCCATGCCCCAAATGCTCGGCAAACTGGCCATAAATGTATTTGCTGATGATGAGCTTGGAGGTGTCGCCGATGGAAATGGTGGCGGTTTCCTGGGCGAAGCTGTGATAGCTTAACGCGACAAGAACAATGAAAAGCAGTTTTTTGAATATCATGGAATAAGTGTAGTTATAACGGTTCATAAATGTAGAAAGAATTTTTATTAAGAACCGATAAAAAACGGCAAATGATTTAGAGACGCAACATTTTGCGTCTTGGAACCGATGCGGAAATCAAAGACGATTGCGAATATTCGGGCGAACGCGCAACATTTTGAGTCACGTACCGCAATGTTTGAAATTACTGTTTAAATTCTGTCATTTCGTTTCGAGACCCAAAATATTGCGTCTCTACATTTACTGTCAATTTTATTAATTTCGATGCATGATAAAACATGGTTTTTACGTCCTGACACTGTTTATAATTTGCGTCTTCACAGCGTGCAAACCCTCTGTTCCCGCTGATCAGCTTTACGGCAGATGGAAATACACTAAAATCGACATCCCGTCCGCGCCGCAGGAAACCGAAGCAGCTAAGTCATACTTAGTGGACCCAACCAGTATACAGTTTTTAAAAGGTAGTACCATCGAGATCATAACCCCGTCGCATGTACAGTTTCGCGGCCATTTTACTAACAACGGTTATAATCTCCATGTTAATGGAAAATATAACGATGGTTCAAGCGCCAAAATGGAACTTTGGGTGATGAAATTAACCCAAAAGGAATTTGTTTTCAAGATCGATGGCCAAAACCCCTGGATAGTTACCACGGTAAAAAATGATGGCAAATGGTAAATTGCAGGCAGGCTTTTGTTAATTTCGGTTCAATTTATCCCGTATGTTAAAAAACATTGTTTATCTATCTGCAATAATGCTGGCCGGCTTAATGGCAGCCTGCAAATCGTCACCAGCCGCCGATCAGCTTTACGGCAAGTGGAAATACATAAAAGACGAACAACCCAACGCCAACCCACCCACCACCACCTCAACCGGCGATCTGAAAATTGAAGACCCGTCCATCCAATTTTTTAAAGATAATACGGTGCAGATATGGTGGGGCGGAAAGATGATCTCGCACGGTAAGTTTATTGTTGAGGACAGCAAAATACAATATACCGAAACATTGCCGGACGGCACTACACGGAAATTTCCGTTTTGGATAATAGATTTTGACGGTAAACAACTGATTTTTGAAACGACCGGTGAGGATGGGACGAGGATTACGGCGGTGAAGGAATGATCCATTTATATAAAGAAAACAATAAAAACCTATGGAAAAGTTTCCTTTCGATACTTATAGGATTGATCCAGAACAAGTGAAAATCTTAGATGAAATTTATAGTGCACTAAAAAGTGCATTCAGTGTGGAATTGACCAATGAAAACTCGATTGAACTAAAGAGTTTTGATGCATTTAGTAATCTAAAGGAGGCAAAAATTGTCGGGACGCTATTAATTAATAATACTGAACGTGTTTGTCATCTTGTTTTTGTCAAATTGCTTACCAATATTCCATTGTATAGAGATATTGTAAGTTACTATAATTACCAGGTATGGGGCTCAATTACAATGAAACGGGACTTCGGACGGATTTTGATTAGACGCGAAACTTTTGTCGATAAAATCTTAAACAGTATGCACCCTTTCGAGGTCCATTTCGAAAATGATGCGGCTTTCAATCGAAAGTTTTGTGTGGTTGCCAACGACGAGAAAAAAGCCGTTTCTGCAATGACTACAGATCTAAGAGATGAGCTTAAAAATATTCCAATCGAAGACTTTACAGTCGAAATTGTTCGCGAATTTCTTTTAGTTGGTAATAACAAGCCGCTTACGCCTGAGTACATTATTAATCTGACACGGTTTGTGAGTTCGTTAGCTTCGTTGAGTTAATCTATTCGTCGATTACAAATATTTTTCATTTCGATTTGAACAAAAGCTGCAGTTCAAATTGTGCTCTTTTCTTTGTGGCCTTTGTGAAATCTTTGTGCCCTTTGTGGTAAAAATTAACCATCATACAATTAAAAGCGCGTTTGCCTATGAAAATGAAATAATTATTTTGTTTTTTTGGGATAATCGTCAGCAACCTTTCTTTACCGATTAAAACCCAATTATAATGGCTTTACTAACCATCCTCCTCTGCATCATCCTGCTCGTGCTTTTGGTAAGCTGGGCAAAAGTGAACCCATTCCTTGCCTTCCTCATTGTCTCCGTTTTTGCGGGGTTACTATTAGGTATCCCGCTGACTAAGGTAAGCGGCTCTGTTCAAAATGGTTTAGGCGATACGCTTAAATCCATCACCATTATTATTTGCCTTGGGGCCATGCTGGGCAAACTGGTTGCCGAAAGCGGCGCGGCCCAGAAAATATCTTCGGTTTTAGTAAATGCTTTTGGCGTTAAGCATGTGCAATGGGCGCTGCTCATCGTGGGGTTTATCATTGGTATTCCGCTGTTTTATAATACCGGTTTTGTGCTGGCAGTACCGCTCATTTTTTCCATTACTTACAAGTACAAATTGCCGGCGGTTTATGTTGGCTTACCCATGCTGGCTGCCATGTCGGTAACGCACGGGTTTTTACCGCCCCACCCGTCACCGTCTGCCCTGGTGCCCATGTTCGGCGCCAATATGGGTACAACATTAATCCTAGGACTTATTTTGGCTGTCCCTGCTGTTCTGTTGGCGGGACCGGTTTATTCGCAGTTCCTTAAAAACATCCCTTCGCACCCCTTGGAAACCTTCGCCGCCAAAGAGTTGCCGGCAGAAAAACTTCCCGGCACGGTCAATAGTTTTTTAACAGCCTTACTGCCCGTGATATTCCTGATGGGAACCACCATCTACCTTGGCCTTAATAAATCAAACAGCGAACTGCATCAAATTATGGCATTTTTGGGCGATGGTTCCATAGTAATGCTGATCTCCATTATCATCGCAACGTTTACGCTTGGTGTTAAGCAGGGCATCGGCCTTAAAAACCTCGGCAATATTTATGGCGACGCGGTAAAGGACATTTCCCTCATCCTGCTCATTATTGCGGGCTCCGGCGCATTTAAACAGGTGCTGATAGACAGCGGAATCAGCAACCAGATCACCAACTCCCTGCAAAGCGCAAACATTCAGCCGCTGGTTTTGGGATGGCTCATCGCAGCGATCATCCGTATCAGCCTGGGTTCGGCTACAGTGGCCGGGCTCACAACTGCCGCTATCCTTTCAAAAATGGTGACCCACGATCACAGCATAAACCCCAACCTGATGGTCCTATCCATCGGCGCCGGCAGCCTGGCGTTTTCGCATGTAAATGACGGGGGCTTCTGGCTGTTTAAGGAGTATTTCAACCTTTCGATAAAAGACACTATTAAATCGTGGAGTGTGATGGAAACGATCGTTTCGGTTGTGGGACTGGGAGGGGTTTTATTGTTGAATATGGTTGTTTAGTCCATGGTCGATAGTCCATGGACCATAGCAGAAATTTGGCAAAGGCCATTCAGTTTTTTATTGCTTCGGGTTTACTGTCTTTGTATTGCTCTTCCTCGAAATATTTTTTTCGCACAACACTTGCCATTTTATGATCACCCGTATGGCTCCATCCGGGCGGCATAACGATATATAGAAACTTATTTTTGATACCGGGCGCTTTTGCCACATCCCTCGCCAGTACCACGATCTCGCCAAAGTACGCATCCAGGAAACTATGCGGTTTCATTTGTCGGGTAATACCATATTCAATGGGGATAGCGCGGTCTTCCGGCTGATAAGTGCCAAATAATCTATCCCACACATTTAGCAGGTTACAAAAATTTGTATCCATGTACAGCGGGTTTTTGGCATGATGCACCCTATGAAAAGATGGTGTAAGGATCACTTTCCCTAAAAAGCCAAATCGGGAATCCTTCACCAGGTTTTCGCCGATATGGATAAACGCTCCCCAGGTGCCGTCCACAAACATGATCACAAATAAAATTGCCGGGTTTACGCCCAGCAAAATGCAAATGGTGGTGCGGATAATATCTGCATAAGGTGCTTCCAAAAAGAAGTGGGCATAGCTAACCGATAAATTCATAGCCGCCGGGGCATGATGGGTCGAATGCAGGCACCAAAGCAGCCGCACTTTATGCGCCAGGAAATGGTAGATAAAATGAGCGAACTCCCATATCACATAACCATAAATGAACCAATACCAGGTAAAGTCAGTTTTAAAAATGGCGTGCTTTGCAAACATGCCTATACAAATGCCTACCATCGCAAATGCAATTACCCTGCCCACAAAGGCATTTAAAACATAGGTGAAAAAAGAAATTTTATAATCGATCACTTTAAACCGCTTGTAAAAGGCGGCCCGGATAATTTCGAGGATCAGCAAAAAAGGCATCAGCGGACCCAATGCGGAAGTTATACCGTGGTAGGTGAGCAATTGATCATACCTGCCCGACTTTAAAATTTCAACCAGGCTCCCAAAACCGAAAAAGCCGGTAAAATTATCCCAAATTGCTTTTAAGAAATCCATATTTAAAATTTATAAACCATCGTCGATCCATGACAATGGGCAGTTTCCAGTGGGCATTTCCAGTGGGCAGTGGGCAGCGGGCAGTTGGCAACATCGAATTTCTGTAAACCGCTCACCCTCATCTGCAAACTAAATCAAGCGGGCTCGTTCCAGGGGGCAGCGGGCAGCGCCAAATTATGCAAACTGCTTACTGCCAACTGCATACTGATTCAGTGTTCAAAAAAACCCTCAAAAATGGACAGATTTGCAAAAATAAAATTTTTAACGGCTTGAAAAACAGCAGTTTCGCTAGTCGTTCATAGCCTGATCGTGTGCAAAAAATGAACACTTTGAACCATCAATTTTAAGCCAATTTAATCAAAATCCAAATTAAATTTATTCTTCAAATCAACCATGGCAGGGTTCTTTGCCGCCATGTATTGAAACTTCTCAATTGCCGTATAGGGGCGTTTTACCACCGCCTTTTCGTCAATCCGGGCGCTCACTTCGATGTTAAAATTACGCAAGCCTAATCTGATAAAGTTGAGCAGGTTAGCCCGCTCCGAGCGGAAAGTATTTTCCTGTACGCCGTTTTCAACCACAATTTCATAACTATCCGGACCAATGGCTTTCGGCGCGTTGGAAGTAAATATGGTTAGTGCGTTTTTTTTGCCATCGCTTTTCAGCTGCGCGGCAAAATCACTCCAGCCTTTTAAAAACTGATCGGTAGTGTAAGCATCTTTTGCATCGCCTTTTAAGTAAGGATCTTCCTCTTCCTGTATCTCCTCGCGGGTTTTGGCAATGTCTTTAAGCGATGGGATTTTAACCGAAGTTCCTGTACCATTGGCCTGAGGAATAAACGACCTGGGCTTTTCGACCGGCGCATCCTCTTTTATTACCGGTTTAGCAGGCTCGGGCGATGTTGCAGTTTGATAATTTCCCGCCGGATCGCTGGCCAGCATTACCTTTTCGGCTGGTTTTTCAGCCGTTTCGGGCCTTACTGCTGCGGGCTCAGGTTTTTTTTTTATTTGCCCTTCGGGCATTGCGGTGAGCGGCGTTACTGCGAGGTTAAACACCGAAGGCAAATTGCACATCTTCAGCAAGGCCAATTCCACCTGCAGCCGTTGATTCTTGCTCAGTTTATAACTCAAATCGCACTGGTTGGAGATATTCAGCGCCGACATCAGGAACGAAACCGATGCCGCCTGCGACTGCTGCAGATATTTCGATTTGATGCCATCGCTTACTTCCAGCAGTTTCAAGGTGGCCTGGTCCTTCCCTACCAAGAGGTTGCGGAAATGCTCGGAAAGGCCTGAAATAAAATGCGCGCCGTCAAAGCCGCGCGACAATATCTCATCGAACAGCAGCAATGTTTGGGCATTATCCTCATTCAGCAGCCTGTCTGTTATATTAAAGTAGTAATCGTAATCCAGGATGTTAAGATTGTCAATCACCGACTTATAAGTCACATTGCCACCGGAAAAACTGACGATCTGGTCGAACATGGATAAGGCGTCCCTCAGGCCGCCATCCGCCTTTTGGGCAATGATATGCAAACCGTCCGTCTCGTAGCTAATGCCCTCCTTTTGCGCAATGCCGGCCAGGTGATTGGCCATATCTTCCACCCTGATCCGGTTGAAATCAAATATCTGGCAGCGTGAAAGGATGGTAGGGAGAATCTTATGTTTTTCTGTCGTAGCCAGGATAAAGATGGCATAGTGCGGCGGCTCCTCCAGCGTCTTCAAAAAGGCATTGAAGGCTGCCTGCGACAACATGTGCACTTCGTCGATGATGTATATCTTATACCTTACAGCCTGGGGCGGTATGCGCACCTGTTCGATCAGGCTGCGGATATCATCTACCGAGTTATTGCTGGCGGCATCAAGTTCGTGGACATTAAAAGAATTACCGTTTTGGAAGGACAGGCACGACGCGCAAACGCCGCAGGCCTCGCCATTGGGCTGCAAATCGGTGCAATTGATGGTTTTTGCCAGGATACGCGCACAGGTAGTTTTGCCCACCCCGCGCGGGCCGCAGAACAAAAACGCCTGCGCCAGCTGGTTATTTTTGATGGCGTTTTTTAGCGTGTTTGTTATATGCTGCTGGCCTACAACACTTTCGAAGGTGACCGGGCGATACTTACGTGCCGAAACAATAAAATTATCCACAGCTACTAAGGTAGTAACATTATGATAATCTCAAAAACGGGAAATTAGAGATTAGAGACTAGAGGCTGGAGATTAGAGTAAAAGCCAGGAAAATCCAGTCACTAATCTCTAACCGACTCAGCTACCCTGCACGCAGATGTAATAACTGGTAGTTGCAGGCTGATCAACACTTGGTACCGGGGCAATATTTGGCAGCGCAAAATCGGTAACGCCATTGCCACCATATTTGGTGCCGATCAACGCGAAAAGGGCCTGGTTCTGCGCAATCGACAATATCGAACCATCGCAAAGGGCGTAATTTTGTGGTGCAAAGCCGTAGGGAAGCAATTTAATTTCTCCGATCATGGGAATAAGTTTAAGGTTAATGATTTAGGTTAAATATATTAAAAATCGTCGTCCTCCGGCAAATGGTCGTCATCTTCCGGGTCGAAAATATTACTGTCTTCTTCAATTTGATGCAGATCTTCCTTGTCTTCGGCCATGTCCTCAAAATCCTCATCATCAATGTCGCTCCAATCGTCATCCTCATCTAAATCGTCGTCATCGCCGCCGGGCGCCAGCAGCGTTATGGTATCTTCGTCAGCTATTGTGGTAGTGTAATGGGTTGTCATCATAACACAAAGCTAAACAATTCAAGGGCCTTTACAACGGCGGCATCTTTCCAATTTTCGGCAAGAAAAAGAAAAACGTCATGCCGATTACTTTAGCATAACCAAATGCTTTTGCGCGGTATCCCCGGTATCGACATGATCCGGATTGAATGACGCAGCAACCAGGCAATATTGATTCGCGCTACGGTAGTATTTTAACTGCCCGAAATTTATTTTTTCAGATTTATGGTCGTCAAAATAGGCCCTCCGGCGCCGGCCGCGCCAAAAACTATCTGACTATTAAACAAGGTGCAGGTGTTACCGGTAAGGTTACTGATTTTATAAATGGGATAGTATGCTGAATCGACAGTATTGGTTTGGGCGTTGGTATAGGCCGACTTGAATTTTATGGTATCGCCGCTGATCAGGTAGGTTGCGGTATCCCTATGCCCGTCAATGCTCCAATACAATTTGCCGTGAGCGCTAAAATTGAAATAGTCGCCGGCTTTGCCAAGATAATTTGAACTGCTGGCCGGTGCAGTTGCCCCGGCGCTTTCACTGGTGGAGTCGTTCACAATTGTCCAACTGGTTCCGATAAGCGAGGAAGACGCCTGCGTTTTGTGTACGTTTTCTTTTGTACAGGCAGTTAAAACAGCGGACGCCATAAAAATCAGGGTACAAATGGCGAGGTTTCTCATGACATAGGGGTTTTTAGTGGTGTTTTAATAACAATACGCAATTATTCGCCCTTGCGATACAACAAACCCGGAAAATTGATCCTTTAGGCTTCCTGTTACTCCAGGAACGCCATGTCCTCCTCCGTCAGTTCAACATGCGCCGCGGCCATATTCTCTTCAAAATGCGCCAAAGACGATGTCCCCGGAATCGGCAATATCCATGGTGACCGGTGCAGCAGCCAGGCAATATTGGCCTGAACCGGCGATATGCTGTATTTTTTGGCGATCTCAGCTATCCGGTCGTCTTTTTTAGGCATCGAAAGAAACAGTGAAAAATAGGGTACGAGCGGAATGCTATTGGCCTCACAGATATCCAACACTTCTTCGCCGCCGTTGCTCACAAAGTGACCGTTACCGTGCGTGGTGCGCTGCGCATGGCCATACATGTTTTCCACAGTGGCTATTTCGCCCATGCTGATGGCTTTGTCCAGTTCGTCGCGGGTTACGTTGCTCACGCCCACATGCAATATCTTACCTTCCTGCTGCATTTTAAACATGGCCTCCATCGATTCTTCAAACGGGGCGCCAGCACCAGCAATAGCCCTAAAATGCACCAGCGTTACCTGGTCTATCTTCAGCGTGCGCAGGTTATTTTCAATACTGCTGCGCAGATTTTCGGCGCGGTTAAAAGGTATCCAGCTTTTATCGGGCTTGCGCGCGCCGCCAACTTTGGTACAGATCACCAGGCCATCCGCGTAAGGGTACAGCGCTTCGGCGATAAGGCGGTTAGTTACATCCTCCCCGTAATAGTCTGCCGTATCAATAAAAGTTACGCCGGCTTCAACGGCTCGTTTCAATATCTGCAAAGCTTCAGGCCGGTTGGGCGGTTCGCCGTAAATACCTTCGCCGGTAAGGCGCATGGTGCCGTAGCCGAGGCGGTTAACCGTTAGTGGATGGGCAGATTTGCCCGCAATTGTTATGGTTCCTGCGTTAAACATAGGTAGTCGGTTTATTTTTTGCTAAGGTAAGGCGATGGTAGTTGCTTTTATTTCAGTGGGCTGTCATATTTGTTGATCGATTAAGCAGCAAGCGCGACAAATCAGGGCTGATCTACAACTTTAATTACAGGCAGGCTGTACCGGGCCACATCATTGATCATGTCGTTTCTGTGCGCCTTTAAATAAGAGAAGTAGGTATCGATTTCGTTGCCGTATGACCTAGTGCTCACGGCGAATAATAAAATACCTCTCCGGCCTGATGCGTCCTGTACTTTTTTATAATGATATACATTGCGTTCAAGTACCAGCACCTGCCGCCCGTCGGCAGAGTTTTGGCTAACCACAAAATCCAGCAAGTATTCACCCTTTTTTTCCATAATATCATAGTTCACCACTGGGTTCGTTTTCTTAAGTTCCTTTAGTTCAGCAATTTTTAAATTAACTGCATCTTTCGCACCAAATTCGCCTTCAACAAATTCGATCATAAGCATTTGTTTAAATTTTTCGGGATCAGCTCCGTTGGGCAGGTATTCAAGTTTATAATAATGATCCGAAGGGTGCGAACTCCAGCTTAGTGCATAGCTAACCGTATCGAACGTAATTGGGCCGGGGACGGATAAATAATCTTTTATCGTGGTTTGCGCCTTTGCATTGTTTACCAGCAAAAATATTGCGAGCAACAGGAGGGTTGAATAGCTTTTTTTCATTTTGAACAATGATAGAAACGTGACAACAAATCTCGCCCTTTGATCGACCATTTCGGTAAACATAATTAAAAACGGGGGTATTTATCAGCCTTAGTTAACTAAATCTTCACGAAACCTTGTGTCCTTAGTGGTTAAAACTAAACCGTGCTAATTGTTACAATACTTGGCCAGGTATTTTCCGGCCATTACCTGGCCCAGCCCGGCAAGTGTTTTCCAGTCGTCACAGGCGGCTTTCCGGTTACCCGTTTCAAAATTTATCGTGGCCCTAAATAATAGGCGTCAAGGTTAAGATCATCTATTGTCAAACATTTGTTAAACTCAGCCAGTGCCTTATCGTACTCATGTTTTTTTGCAAAACCGATGCCCCGGTTAAAAGCCTCGTCCCCCTTAATCGTCTCCTCCATCGGCAAACTTTTATATAAACTGCCTATCGGCGCAAATGGAATAATAAACCAAACCGAGGTTCCCCTATCATATCTCTTAAACTCCACTGTAATTTCAATGCCAACGTTCACCGGTTTTCCGTTAACATAGCCGGGGTGCCAAAATACACGTTGCAGTTCAAACTCATCAATAACCTTTTTTTCCAGCCTTTTTGATAAACTATCATTTTTCAGCACTTTAAGGTCCGTCATTTTTCCGTTTTTATCAATCACCAGGCTTAGTTTTATCTTTCCCGTGCCCGAAAAATCCTGCAATTCATCTTCAATATGGTTAAGTGCGCCAACTGATTGCGGAAACGTGAACTGTGTTGTGTTGTACACCGAATCCTTCAGGTCCTCGTTGTAAACTGGCTTCTCGTCGGAGTGATGCGTTTCCAGTTTGGCAAAATAATACCGGGTAATTTTGTTGTCGGGAAGGTCGGGGGTATTATCCTGAAGCACAAGGCTGTCCCTGGTTAACTTAACAACCTGGTAACTGCCATGGGCTATCTGAATGATGCTGTCTTTTATTTGATAGGTAAAGTGCCCCTGCCCGAATACTGGGTTAGAGCCAAAAAAAACATCTCCGTCCTTACCAAAAGCATATATCAAATACCCGGCACGAGCCCCAACCCGGTCTATCACGCGGCTGCCGTCCTTCATTTCAACTTTTGTTTTAACCCAACCGCCCCAAATAAAATGTTCATTGATCTGCGCTGATGCAAGCAGCGGAAATAAAATAAAAAGCAGTATTAGCTTCATGGGGTAATATTGTGATTGACGAATGTGGTGTGCGAATATATTGGATAAAACCTTTAAATACTATGATTAAGCTTTATTGAATTAAAAATAGGGGTTGAACAATAATGCTTTCGCGCCAGGGATAGCAGCGGATACCGGCCGTCCTTTTTAGTAGTAGCAGTGGCAGTAGCAGTTAGGAAGATGAATGGGGAAGAATAAGCGCCTAAGGCCTTGCAGGCGTATTAGCGGATAGCCCGCCCGGGCGCCCACATTCATAAGTAGCAGTTTGAATTACTTCTTAACCAAAGATAATAGTGTACCCGGCACTAAATAATAACTTTCTTTTTCCGCGAGAAGTAAAACAAGGTATAGTTGATCGGCGCGCCGTATAAGCATAACCTCCATAGGTACTTCGGTTTCATGCCAGTCATCATCAGGGCCGACAAAAAAATCCTGGATTCCATCGCTCCGAAATTTCAGGTAAAAACTTTTGGCTCTTGAATAGTAATAAACTAATGAATCGTTTTTTTTGATTGTAAACGTTCCCGCCCCAAACAGGTTTAAATAAATTGATCTTGCTGTATCCTGCCCCCCGGTCTTGTACGAAACGGAATAGGTATGGAACTTTGAAAGAACATTATAAGTTTGATAATACGAGATGTGATCATTTTTATGAGTTTCGTTTATTTCGGTCAACGACAACGCACCCGAGGTACTTATCCTATAAACATCAACCTCAAATTTGCTGTCATACTCAAATTTAGCAATTGGATTTCTCGTCTTACTGGTCGCGGTCTCCACAAACGAAAGCTTGTTGTTTTTTTCAAATAATTGGGCATAGCTGCCAGGTGTCTCATACGAGATGACAGTCGCGTCCTTTTTGCGGGCAACGTTAATCTTGATTAATGAATGTGAAATGTAATAAACAAAGCACCCAAATAACACTAAGATAGGAAGGGCTATGATTAATGCTTTCTTCATATTGAATGATACTTGTTTTACCGGATTTGAGCAGTGTTAACCGAATTTTTCTCAGCAAAAACAAAATGATTTAGCTGGTGTCAAGTTAAGATTTAATTGGTTTGAAAAAACAAATATTCTCTCTATATTTGCAGCCCCGTAATAGCGGGTAATTTATTAAAAATCAAAGTATAACAATGCAACAGTACGAAATTGTGATCATTCTGACCCCGTTGTTATCGGAAGAGACTGCTAAAGAGGCCATTGGCAAGTATAGCAAGATCCTTACTGATAACGGAGCCGAAATTGTCCAGGAGGACAATTGGGGTTTGAGAAAACTTGCGTACCCTATCCAAAAAAAGACGACAGGGTATTATCACTTAACTGAATTCAGGGCTCCGGGTGATTTAATTAATAAACTGGAGGTGGAATTACGCCGCGATGAGCGCGTTTTGCGTTTCCTGACCATTGCTTTGGATAAGCACGCCGTTGCTTATAACGAGAAAAAACGCAGTGGTGCATTTAACCAGAAGAAACAACCTAAAACAGAGGAGGCAAACTAATGGCAAACGAACAGATTAAATACGTTACCGCCCCCAAGGTTGAGGATACACGTAAAAAGTACTGCCGTTTTAAAAAGAACGGGATCAAGTACATTGATTACAAAGACGCTAACTTTTTATTGAAGTTTATTAACGACCAGGGTAAAGTATTGCCCCGCCGCTTAACAGGTACTTCGTTAAAGTTTCAGCGCAAAGTGGCACAAGCCGTTAAACGCGCCCGCCATATTGGTTTATTACCGTACGTAACGGATTCACTTAAATAAGCAGGAGGTTTAAAGCAATGGAACTTATTTTAAAACAAGACGTTAAGCACCTGGGTGAAAAAGACGATATCGTAAACGTAAAACCGGGTTATGGCCGTAACTACCTTATCCCTAAGGGTTATGCCATACAGGCCACCGAATCGGCGCGTAAAGTGCTGGCCGAGAACCTGAAACAGGCACAGTTTAAACAGGACAAGATTCGCAAGGATGCAGACGCGATTGCTGCCCGTTTGGAAGGCGTTAAGCTAACCATTGGTGCAAAAGCAGGCGAAACCGGCAAAATCTTCGGCGCCATCAACACTATACAAGTAGCCAATGCCCTTAAAGAGCAAGGCTTTGACGTTGACCGTCGCCGTATCACTTTCGACCAGGAACCAAAATTCGTGGGCGATTATGTAGCCACCCTTAACCTGCACAAAGAAGTGAAGGTACAGGTGCCGTTTGCAGTGGTAGCGGAATAATTTCGGAATCCGGATTTTCCATTTCGGATTTATTGAATGCGGAAGTCGAAATGTCGAATGCGGAATTAGCGACTAAACATATTTTAAAGGTGTTTTGCGAAAGCAGGACACCTTTTTTATTGATGACGAGCCAGCCGTAAGGGTCAGATAAATACAGATCGATAAATACAGATCGATAAAAACAAATCCGAAATGGAAAATCCGAAATCCGAAATATTTTCTCCGCTTCACCGTTCCTTAATTTGTTACGCAATTACGACCTTTAATTTTTTCAAAAACCCTACGTTTGTGTCATGAAAAAACTACTTCTTTTATCATTTATCATATTTGGCGCATTTTACTGCGCTTCAGCACAGTATTACAACAGTAAAAACCCGGCTACCGCCATCAAGATCGGTTTTGGTGCCAGTTCAGGGTTTGCCACAGGGCCGGTATCGGGTGCATTTCCTGAGGCTGGATCCATCACTGCCAACCTGGAGTTCCCGCTTGGTAAATCGGCCAGCCTGCTGTTTTCAACCGGCTATTCCTTTTATGTTTCAGGCGGTGGGTATGATGTTGGCTTTGGCTATTATGGCTACGATGTGGGAACCGACTATTATGGCGATGTTGCTTCGTTTATTCCAGTTGAGGCCGGTCTAAAAATATATCTTGCCCCAAGGGTTTTTATTAAGGGGCTGGCAGGAGTATCGTTTAACGTGAACACCTACTCATCCGATTACACCGGCAAGCCAAACGCATTTGTTTATTCGCCGGAGGCAGGTTATTCTTTCCCATTCGGTTATAATGGCAAATCGAACCTTGACCTGAGCCTGATGTACGAAAACCGCCCTGAACCTGGCGGCGGCTTTACCCAGGTTGGCATAAGGGCTGTTTGGAATTTTGCGTTGTAACCGTTTTTAAAGTCAAAAGTCCTGAGTCGAAAGTCGAAAGTCAAATTATTTATTTTCCGACTACAGACTTTCGACTTAAGACTTACCACTAAACATTTTTTGAGAATAAACAAACGCTGGTAATTCGTATTTTTAGGGCGATGAAAACTGCCCGCAGTAAAAACACCAGCGCAAACCGTAAACCATCGTCCGGTAAATCGAAAGGCATTTTTCGCAGCGGCTGGCTAAAACTCGTCCTGCGCATTGTAAAGCTGGCTTTTATCCTTTTTGTGGGCAGCAGCATCTTTTTTGTTATCCTGTACCGTTTTGTCAATCCCCCTATAACCTGGCTAATGGTCCAGCGCGGTTTTGAGCGTAAATCTGCCGGCAAGGAGTGGAAAATCGACAAACAATGGATCAACTTCGACCAGATCGCGGATCCTATGAAACGCGCTGCCGTAGCCGCCGAGGATCAAACCTTCCTGGAAAACCATGGCTTTGATTTTAAGGCTATCGAGGCAGCCTACCAAAAAAACGAGCGTAGCAAAAAGCTCATTGGCGGCAGCACCATAACGCAGCAAACCGCCAAAAACGTATTCCTATGGCCGGGCAGGTCAATGTTGCGAAAAGGGATCGAAAGCTGGTTTACCCTGCTGATAGATGTTTTCTGGAGCAAAAAGCGGGTAATGGAAGTTTACCTGAATGAAATTGAAATGGGCGATGGTATTTACGGGGTGGAAGCAGCATCACAAGCGTATTTCCATAAATCTGCAAGCCAGCTTAACAACTCCGAAGCGGCGGCTATTGCTTCCATCTGGCCTAGTCCGCTAAAATGGTCGCCAACTGATCCCAGCGATTATGTAAGGCACCGGCAATATTTTATCAAAAGAAATATGAGGCGATTAGGCCCGATGGATTTTTAGGGCCGACACGCAAGCCGCCCTACTTCGGAAGTCGGAATTTCGATTTCGGAATTAGTTACCGTTAAACAACGAAATTCCTTCGATCCTCTGATCCTATAAATCAAGGTTCAGGCTACCGCTGGTATTTCCAATTCTTTGATTTCCCTTCCTCTATCTGTTCAATCGCCGTTTGCATCCGTTTCTGCCGGGTAGCGTCGCTTTTTGCGTCCACTATCCATTCCAAATACTCGCGCTTATTTGATGGGCTGAATTTTTCGTAAACGGCATGGGCTTTGGGGTTACTGGCAAGCAGGTCGGCAAAATCAGCAGGCATTTCAATGGCAGCTTTAGTGGCAACTGGTTTCTTTTGGGCCGGTTTGATATTATTCTCGTTGATATGGACCGCTTGCTTGATAAAGCCGATCAAAATATCGTCCGAAGGAAGGTCGGCAAAACCGGTGATCTTCCCGATGCTGCCGGCCGAGGCTTCTTCACTTTGAAGGATGCCATCAGGGTCGTTCAATTGCGACGCCTTCCAAAAACCAAAGGCCATATGCTGCTTAAATGCCGCCATCTGGCAAAGTGGGCCCTTATAATCAAAACAAGGAAATCCCCATTTTATGGTTTCGGTAGCTAACGGCACTGCAGCGTGTACCAGCTTCCGTAAATGTTCCAAAATAGGCTGGGCAAATGGGGCGGCCTTGATAATGTAAGCATCAACCCGGGCATCGTAGTTTGTTTCCATAGCAATAAAAATAGCTACAAAAATTATTTCTGCAAATTTATCGGAAGATGATGACTAAAAAACACCCGGTCATGCCGAACTTTTTTCGGCACCCCACGCGCTAAGTCTACGCGCGAAAGGTAACTCGGTGATCAGTTGCCCATCTACGGACTACCTGTATGATGGGGTGCCGAAACAAGTTCGGCAAGACTTTACGTTTTTGTTGCTCACCGAAACAGCCATGAACTATGAACCATGAACCATAAGCTGTCCAAACAACTGCATATGCCAGCTATCCTTAAAAGGCACTTCCCACTTGGTTTGCAGTTCGGCAAGGTTTTGCACCATGTTGTTAAAAACAACAGTTTGGCTATTGATGGCGCCCTGTTTTAGCAACTCTTCAAAGGCATGGCGCGGAGCGGAATTCACTTCATTGCCTTCGCGGTAGGCCAGGTTGAAGCGGTCGAGCAGGATGATGCCGTATTGCTGTTCTAATTGTTGTATAAAACGGACAGATTTATCGATGGAGCACCCGCTGGCGCCGGCCTGGCTTTCGTCAACGGTTAAAATGATAAAACGGTTATAACGAATCTCACCCTTCGCCTTTAACTGGTGGTTATGCGCCGTCCAGGCGGACGCGAAGCTGTCGAGTTCGCTTTGTATTTGATTTACTTCGCTATCGCTCAGCTTTTTGTTGGCCTGGTAAACCCACACCCTCGAATTTTCTGAAAATTGCATTTACAAAGCTAGGTATTTTATTAACTTCGGGTTTAATTTTGTTGTCATCTTGATTTATACTATTTAGGGGCGTTTAGTGTTATTAAAAGATTAACGAACAATGAAATTCACCAAAATAGTTGTGGCAGCAGTAGCCATTGTGTTGCTGGTATCGGTCTACAGTTTCAAAAAGGCCTTTGACGACCAGGACTGGCTAGCCTATGTAAACCGTACGTTGCCCCAAGCCTATGATCAATCATCCGACACGAAACTGAAAAAAGTAGAAATCTATTTAACGCCCGATTATTTTGTGCGCCTGCGCAAAACCTATCCAAAGGATATGCAGGAATATTACTCGTTTAACCTGCACCAGTTTAATGATATGGATTACCTGGGCAGCACAGCCGTGGGCACCCTTTCCTTAAAAACGATGGCGGACGACATTATCGTTCAAACTTATAACGATCGCCACGGCGATATCGATTCCATGACCACAGTTTTGGATATCCCCGTAAAGAACATGGAACCCGAACGGCTCGACAGCCTGCGCGAAGCCTTTAATTATTTTAAGGCTAAGGGCTTATAAAAAAAGCCGCCCTGCAACCGGGCGGCCTCTTTCACAATCAAAAATAAAATTTTTAAATTAAACCTGTTCCACAATAAACGACCTCACCGGCCCTTCCTGGTAAATGTGGATCTTTCTTTTAAACACGTGGTTTTTTGACGATATTACAATGGAGTAATCACCTTCTTCTAACTGCGAAAAATTATAGCCGCGGCGGATGTCCGTTTTGTTCATTACATCCTTTTGTAAAAGACGGCCCTCGTCGTCATATATGGTTACGATGGTGGTTCCCGGTTCTGTCTTTTTAACCCTTAAGTCGATACCTCTTTGCGACGGAAGTGTATAAAAAACGATATTGTCCTGTTTTCCATCCATCATCTTATGAGCCGTTTTTGGCACCGCAGCAAAGGCGCCTGTGCTTAACAAAAGGGCCAATGCGGTTAATTTTATAGTCTTTTTCATGATCTTTTAAATTATTTTATTATTGAATTTTACTTATAACCTATTCATTTTATTCGTTTTAGGCCAATTGTCTCCAGAGTTGCAATAATAGTACCAACAAATACAAGGTCGCGGCCCATGGCACGGGCCGTTTAATAAAAAAAGCGCCGCTCCCATACAGAAGCGGCGCTAACCCAACTTATCCAAAAAACACGTTATTACTGTTTTACGATAAATGATTTGGTGTTGCCCTCATCATAAACGTGAACTTCTTTTGTAACCACCGATTTGTTTTCGCTAACTACGATGGTATAATCGCCGTTTTCCAATTGGTCAAGGATATAGCCTTTTTGCATTGCCTTGTAAGCAGGCATGGCATCTTTAAAAATTACGTTTTTGTCGGCATCGTAGATCATCACGATGGCCTTTGAAGGCACAGTACTGTTAACCTTGATCTCAACACCGCGTTGTGAGGGCAGCGAAGAAAAAGTGATTTGATCGTCGGCGGATGTGGTACCTTTTGCTGATGCTACAGTAGCAAAAGTTGCGCTTGCTAATAAAAATAAAGCGGCTAATTTGATTGTCATTTTCATGGTCTTTTTATTTTAAATGTTTTTAATAATTGTCGTTTCGTTTATATGACAGTACAAAGTAACGGAGTGTTACAACGTGAAAAAAACCAAATAGACCACCACAGGATAGTTATAGACCAACCCAGCAATTCAGCCGCTAAAGCCTTATAATATGCTAATAATTAGGTTTTTAGTAGTTTTATCGATTAAAACAGATGGTTGATAGACAGGTTTTGGCGGTTGGTCGCCGGTATGACTTATTGATGACCGTATATTGGGTTAATTCGCAGATTGGACAACCCCGTACGTACGGTTTTGTCCAATCTATCGGTTCAAAATCAGTGATCGAAATTATTCGGATCAAATCTCCGCATATCCACAGGTGCATCGGCAACCACATCATGATAACTCTCCACCTGCAACAGCTTGTCGTTTACATAAAAGCTGCACTTGGTTTCGCTCCAGGCTTTCTTTAACGGGATCTGCTGCTCAAAAAAGCCTTCTTCTTTGGTACCGCCATCATATTTGATAAAACGGACTGCGTAAAGGTTTTGCTGGTCGATCCAAAGCTGGTTTACTTTGTCGCCGTCCTTGTCCGCGCCCAAAACATAAACCGGCCGGCCTTTCCAGGTTGAAGTGTGGAATTTTGAAAGATCATAATGCAGATCAGCAAAATGGCCGAGCACTTTGTCGAAGGTCATCGAGTACAAGCCACCCAGGAAAAAGATTAGCTCATTTTCATCTTTTGATGAGCGAACGATCTTGTTACGCCTGAACACATAAGTTGAATCATGCCTAAAAATAACACCGGCATTACTTTTCAGCGAATCGAAATCTATCCGGAGCAGGTCGGGGTAAACAATCGTCTCGTACCAGGTTGCTTTTTTCTTTAGACTGTCATTGCGGTATTGCTCGGTAGTTTGGTTAAACGTGAGTGATTTATGCCAATGGCCGTGGTATCGGCTATACATGATTTGCAGTACTTCGGTAGATGTGGCATTTTTATTTGCTAACGGAAAGGAAAGCAAAAACAGGATGGTAACGATCGTCTTCATATATTTCAAGTGGTCTTGGTCAATTCTTCATAGGCTGCGGTTATTCCGCGCTGTATCCCGTCGCCCTGCCAGTCGGTAATACCGGGGATAGAGGTCGCTTTTAGTATATCGTCCTTGCTTTTACCGGCTTTGATACCGCCTGCCACGTAATCTTCCAGCTTCTCCATAAAGTTTTGCATGGCGATCACATCATCCATCGTACCGATCACCTTTTCAGGGTCGAAAGCATGGCCGAAAACAAACATGGTATCTTTATCAAACCGTTTGCGCGCTTTTTCTAACGCCTGCGACCAATGCTGCACAGAAGCGCCGGCGCTGTTGTCTACAAATGGATAACGGCGGTTAAACACCAGGTCGCCCATGTGGGCAATGTTGGCATGCTCAAAATGGATAACGGCATCGCCGTTGGTATGGCCGGTGCCGTAGTAGTGCGCGCTGATCTTTTCGTTACCCACTTTTATTTTCCAGTTATCGGTAAACGTGGTATCCGGGTAAAGCTGCTTGTCCTCAGCCTTATTTTTTATGGCGACGTTCTTTTGGTTGGTTAGCGAATTTTCATGTGCTGCCACATTTTTCACAATACCCTTAAACGAAATATTTCCGCCGGTATGGTCTCCATGATGGTGGGTATTGACGAGCCACTCAAACGGCAGG